>OGER01000725.1_pt1 | contig 32569 bp, 35 predicted proteins | sample 1570691 | NCBI WGS metagenome assembly OGER01 (sample SAMEA2582143, study PRJEB24529) | metagenome | biome: Human gut stool | place: China | collected 2011
GAATGAACAATACCGCAACCAACACCGCCACTTGCCCGACTGTCAGAAAGCAGATTGGCAAGACCACCTATATCGTCCGTGTCCATTTCAGCGAGACCGCCAAGGAGACGATGGAGGACAAAATCAAGCGTCTGCTCCGTGAGGAAGTCCGCAAAATGTGACTTCTTTTTGAATTTGATGAAAAAGTCCTTGACTTTTCGTCTCTGGAAAAACTGCGAAGTCGATCCTGATTTCCTGCGGTGCAAGACTTGCGCCCTTCGACATTGCAGAGCTGCGGGAGCTGATGAGCTACGATGAGATGGAACTGGACACCATCGGAGACCGGAAGACGGCGCTGTTCGTCATTATTTCCGATACCGATGACACCTTCAATTTCGTAGTGGCAATCATGTATTCCCAGCTCTTCAACCTTCTCTGCGACAAGGCAGATGACGTTTACAACGGACGGCTTCCCGTCCATGTGCGCTGTCTGCTCGATGAGTTTGCGAACATCGGTCAAATCCCGAAGTTTGATAAGCTCATCGCAACCATCCGAAGCCGGGAAATCTCGGAGTCAATCATCTTGCAGTCCCAGTCTCAGCTCAAGACCATCTACAAGGATGCGGCTGACACCATCACAGGTAACTGCGACTGCACACTTTTTCTTGGCGGTAAGGAGAAATCCACGCTCAAGGAAATCAGCGAGGTGCTGGGCAAGGAGACAATCGACCTTTACAACACCTCAGAAACCCGTTCCAACAACAACTCCTACGGCTTAAATTATCAGAAGACCGGCAAGGAACTGATGTCTCAGGATGAGATCGCCGTCATGGACGGAGCCAAGTGTATTTTACAGCTTCGAGGCGTGAGACCTTTTCTCAGTAACAAATACGACATTACGAAGCATCCAAAGTACCGGCAGCTCTCCGACTATGATAAGCGGAACGCCTTTGACATCGAGAAGTACCGGCAGCACAAGCTGGTAGTCAAGCCCGATGACACATTCGACCTCTATGATATGGGCGAGGTCGAAGCGGATTAAAGCCCCGTCGCTGCACTGCGCAGTGGGTACAGCCTGATGGCTCCCAAAGCAGAACAGCGACGGGGCTTCTTTTTTTATGCCCATTTTCAAAAATACACAACCAATCTTTTTCAAATCAAGGAGGAAAATCTATGGCTTTCATCAATCAGGCTGTCACGGTTCTTCAGACGCTCGTTATCGCCCTCGGCGCAGGTCTCGCAGTGTGGGGTGTTGTCAACCTCATGGAAGGCTACGGCAACGACAACCCCGGCGCCAAGTCTCAGGGCATCAAGCAGCTCATGGCTGGCGGTGGTGTGGTGCTGATCGGCACGACCCTCATCCCTCTGCTCTCCGGTCTGTTCGGTTAATCCGGCAGCCGCGCAGAAGCAACCATCGGGGCGGGTGCGGAAAAGGCACTTGCCTCTCACAATTCACCAACGATTTAAGGAGGAAATTCAAGTATGGCATTTATCAATCAGGCAGTTACGGTTCTCCAGACGCTTGTTATCGCCCTCGGCGCGGGTCTTGCGGTGTGGGGTGTTGTCAACCTCATGGAAGGCTACGGCAACGACAACCCCGGCGCTAAGTCTCAGGGCATCAAGCAGCTCATGGCTGGCGGCGGTGTGGTGCTGATCGGCACGACCCTCATCCCCCTGCTCTCCGGTTTGTTCGGCTAATCCACGGCAAGCCCAGCTTAACCGAAGGGTGGTGAAATATTGGGCAGCATTTTAGAAAAGATCGAACAGGCTCTCAAGGATATGCTGATCGGATGGATCGAGAGCAACCTGACCAATATGTTCACCGATGTCAACGAGAAGGTAGGAACGATTGCCGCCGAGGTCGGGCAAACTCCGTCCGGCTGGAACGGCGGCGTGTACCAGATGATCCGGGGACTATCCGAAAACGTGATAGTCCCCATCGCTGGTATCATCATCACCTTCGTTTTGTGCTACGAGCTGATTTCCATGATCACCGAGAAAAACAACCTTCACGACATGGACACATGGATGTTCTTCAAGTGGTTTTTCAAGGCGGCTGTGGCGATCTATCTCGTGACGCACACGTTTGACATCGTGATGGCAGTATTCGACATCGGGCAGAACGTGGTTTCCGGCGCGGCAGGAGTCATCCACGGCAACACCAGCATTGACATTGACGCGACGATTGCGCAGATGCGTACAGGCATGGAGAACATGGGCGTCGGAGAACTGCTCGGACTGTCGATAGAAACGCTTCTGATCAGCCTGTGCCTCAAAATCATGGCAATCCTCATTACGGTCATCCTCTACGGGCGCATGATTGAGATTTACTGCACCGTGAGCATTGCGCCTATTCCCATCGCAACCATGAGCAACCGCGAATGGGGCAGCATCGGCACGAACTATCTCAAAGGTCTGTTCGCTCTGGCATTTCAGGGCTTTCTCATCATGGTCTGCGTCGGCATCTATGCGGTGCTGATCAACGGCATGATTATCGCAGACAACATTCATTCGGCTCTGTTCTCTGTGGCAGCGTACACGGTCATTCTGTGCTTCTCGCTGTTCAAGACCGGAAGCCTTGCAAAATCCATTTTCCATGCGCACTAAGGAGGTCGGCAGCATGAAGAAGTACAGCATCATCTACGCCGATCCCCCTTGGGCGTATCGGACTTACTCCAAGAAGGGACAGGGACGGTCGGCAGAAAGCCACTACCCGACAATGTGCATTGAGGACATCAAGGCACTTCCGGTCGGTGAGCTTGCCGCTAAGGACTGCGCTCTGTTTCTCTGGATCACGTTCCCGTGCCTCTGTGAAGCACTCGAAGTGCTGACGGCATGGGGCTTTTCTTATAAGACCGTGGCTTTTGTATGGGTGAAGCAAAACCGCAAGAACGATGACCTCTTCACCGGCATGGGGTATTGGACAAGGGCAAACGCGGAAATCTGCATCCTTGCCACAAAGGGACACCCGAAGCGTGTTGACGCCGGTGTGCGTCAGGTCATCCTCAGCCACATCGAAGAGCATTCCAAAAAGCCGGATGAGGCGCGGGAGCGCATTGTTCGGCTCATGGGAGACCTTCCCCGCGTGGAGCTTTTTGCCCGTCAGTCTCCCGAAGGCTGGGACGTTTGGGGCAACGAGGTCGAATGCACGGCGCATCTTCCTATGGAGGAAACACCATGCTACGGCTAAGACCCATCTCTCTTCGAGATGCCAACGAGTACGTCCGGCAGCATCACCGGCATCACAAGCCGGTTGCCGGTCACAAGTTTTCCATCGGCTGTGAAGCAGACGGTGAACTGGTCGGTGTAATCATTACCGGGCGTCCTGTCAGCCGGTATCTGGATGATGGCTTCACATTGGAAGTTACAAGGCTATGCACCAACGGAGAGAAGAACGCTTGCAGCTTTCTCTACGGTGCGGCGGCAAGAGCTGCTGCGGCTATGGGCTATAAGCGCATCATCACCTACACACTGGAAAGTGAAAATGGCGCAAGCCTTCGGGCTTCCGGCTGGGTCTGTCAAGGCAAAGCGGGTGGGCTTCGCTGGACGGGCAAGCGTCAGCCGAAGGAGGATCAATATCCCGCACAAATGAAGCTGCGCTACGAAAAGCAGCTTAGAAAGGAGGAAACAGTCAATGGCATTTGTTCCGGTCCCGAAGGATCTTAACCGCGTCAAAACGAAGGTCATGTTCAACCTGACCAAGCGGCAGCTCATTTGTTTTTCTATCGCTGCGGCAGTCGGTGTCCCGATCTTCTTTCTGGCGAAGGCGCATCTCGACTTGTCTACGGCGGCAATGCTGATGGTGGTCATCATGCTCCCGTTTATCTTCTTCGCGCTTTACGAGAAGGACGGTCAGCCCGCCGAAAAGTATCTGTACCACATCGTACAGTCCATGTTCATCCGGGACAAGGTGCGTCCCTATCGCACAAACAATCTCTACGCTGAGATTCAGCAGAAAATCAAAGAACAGGAGGAATTGCAGCTTGAACAACAGCACAGCAAAGGCAAAGCCTAAGATGACGGTCAAAAACGGCGTCGTTTACGGCGACGCCCTTTCCGCTCAGGAAAAGAAGCGGATCGTCATGCAGAAGAAAAAGGACAGGAAGGCAAAGAAAGTCCGCAAGTCCGCCCAGCAGACCATTCCCTATGTGGAGATGTGCCGCGACGGTATCTGCAAGGTAAACAGCCGCCTCTACACGAAGTCCATCGCCTTTGAGGACATCAACTACCAGCTTGCACAGAACGATGATAAAACTGCCATCTTCGAGAACTGGTGCGACTTTCTGAACTACTTCGACAGCTCGATCTTCGTCCAGCTCTCCTTCATCAATCAGAAGGCAAGCCTCAATGAGTTCCGCAAGCGCATCAACATTCCGGCACAGGAGGACGCCTTCAACGACATCCGCTCCGAGTATTCCGGTATGCTGCAAAGCCAGCTCACCAAGGGCAACAACGGACTGGTCAAGAAGAAGTACATCACCTTCGGCATTGAGGCGGACTCCCTCCGCACGGCAAAGCCGAAGCTCGAACGCATTGAAACCGACATTCTCAACAACTTCAAAACCCTTGGTGTGAGAACGGAACCGCTGTCCGGCTATGAACGGCTGAAAGTGCTTCATGATGTATTCAACATGGACACCAATGAGCCGTTCCGCTTTTCCTTTGACATGGTTGCCCGGACGGGACTCAGCACGAAGGACTTCATCGCGCCCACTTCCTTTGACTTCCGTGAAGGCAAGTGCTTCAAGATGGGCAGAACCATCGGCGCGGTGAGCTTCCTGCAAATCCTCGCGCCAGAACTCAATGACCGTATGCTTGCCGACTTCCTTGAGATGGACAGCAACATCACGGTCAATTTTCATATCCGGACGATTGACCAGGCGAAGGCAATCAAGAGCATCAAGTCGAAGATCACCGACCTCGACAAAATGAAGATCGAGGAACAGAAAAAAGCAGTCCGCTCCGGCTACGATATGGACATTATCCCGTCCGATCTCGCCACCTTCGGCGGTGAGGCAAAGCGTCTGTTGCAGGATCTCCAGACCCGCAATGAGAGACTGTTCCTTGTGACTATCCTCATCATGAATACGGCAACCAATCGCCAGAAGCTCGAAAACGCGGTATTCCAAACCGCCGCCATTGCCCAAAAGTATAACTGTGCGCTCAAGCGTCTTGACTTCCAGCAGGAGGAAGGGCTGATGTCCTCTCTGCCTATCGGAGTCAATCAGGTGGAGATCGAACGCGGACTGACCACTTCCAGCACAGCGGTTTTCGTGCCGTTCACCACACAGGAGCTTTTTCAGGGCGGCGAAGCTCTCTACTACGGGCTGAACGCGCTGTCCAACAACATGATCATGGTTGACCGCAAGCGGCTCAAGAACCCCAACGGGCTGATCTTGGGTACACCCGGTTCCGGTAAGTCCTTCTCCGCCAAGCGCGAAATGACGAACGCCTTCCTCATCACAGAGGATGACATCATCGTCTGCGACCCCGAAGCCGAGTATTTCCCCCTCGTGCAGAAGCTCGGCGGTCAGGTCATCCGCATCTCGCCGGTCAGCACGGATTACATCAATCCGCTGGACATCAACACGAACTACTCCGAAGAGGAAAACCCGCTGACGCTGAAATCCGACTTCATCCTCTCCATGTGTGAGCTGATTGTCGGCGGCAAGGACGGCTTGCAGCCGGTTGAGAAGACCATCATTGACCGCAGCGTCCGTATGGTCTATCAGGAGTTTCTTGCAGACCCCCAGCCGGAGAAAATGCCAATCCTCGAAGACCTCTACAACATTCTGAGGAATCAGAAGGAGCCGGAGGCACAGCGCATCGCAACCGCCCTTGAAATCTATGTTCACGGCTCTCTGAATGTCTTCAATCACAGAACGAATGTGGATGTCAACAACCGCTTCGTCTGCTATGACATCCGCGAACTCGGCAAGCAGCTCAAAAAGCTCGGTATGCTGATCGTGCAGGATCAGGTGTGGAACAGAGTTACCATCAACCGCGCCCAGCACAAGGCAACGCGTTACTACATGGACGAGTTCCACCTTTTGCTGAAAGAGGAACAGACCGCCGCGTACAGCGTGGAAATCTGGAAGCGTTTCAGAAAATGGGGCGGCATCCCGACCGGAATCACGCAGAATGTCAAGGATCTTCTTGCCTCCCGCGAGGTGGAGAACATTTTTGAAAACTCGGATTTTGTCTACCTTCTGAATCAGGCATCCGGCGACCGGCAGATTCTCTCGAAGGCGCTGAACATCTCGCCCAGCCAGCAGAACTACATCACCAATTCCAACGCCGGTGAGGGGCTGATCTTCTATGGCTCGACCATCGTTCCCTTCAAGGACGATTTCCCGAAGGACACCCAGCTTTACCGCATCATGACCACCAAACCCGAAGAAACCGTACAGAACTAAGGAGGATTTTTGAACATGAACAACAAGATGATTACCATTCCCTACGCGGACGCTATCGAATACGGAGAGAACACCTCCGCGCTGTTTAAGGCTCTGTGGGAGCTGACCGATCTGATCCGACTGGAAAGCGACCTCAAGAAGCATCACCGCGCCTACCTCCATGTGAGGGAGGACATCGACGAAAAGGTCAAGGAAGCGCGTCAGATTATGACCAAAGTAGCCGTGGATATGATCGGCTTTTACTTCAATGTTGATGTTTCTGAGTGCAGCAACAACGATGAGAATACCCCTTTCGCTGACGCGGGTGATGATGAAACCGTTTCTATCCCCAAGGGCGAGTATGAGCTGATGATCGACGATCTGCTCACGATGTCCGAAATCATTCAGTGCGTCGCAGATATGCGCACGCAGGATGTGAAGGCAATCCGTGAGTTCGGCAAGTTCATCCCCGCCTTTGCCGCCTTTGAGAAGAACCGCCTGAACCTCTATCGTGAGGCGGCGAAGGAAGCAGAGGAAATCTTCGACCGTTGGGCGGACGAGATTGACGATCTCGATGAGGACTTCATGGAAGATGAGGACTATGAGCCGGGCGAGTATTACTCCGACTGATGCCCATTGAAATGTTGTCGGGTTTTACAGCCAACATTTCAATGGAAACACAAATCCAACAGAACAGGAGGTACACCACCATACAACTTGACATCATTCATACCGGCGATTGCCTTGAAATCCTGAAAGCCCTGCCCGATGACAGCGTTCATTGCTGTGTGACGTCCCCTCCGTACTACGCGCTCCGCGATTACGGCATGGATGCTCAGATCGGCAGAGAGACAACGCCGAAGGAATATATCTCGCGCCTGACGGAAGTGTTTACCGAAGTCAGGCGCGTTTTGCGTCCGGATGGAACGCTCTGGCTGAACATCTCGGACACCTACGCCGGGAAAGGCAATCAGGGCGAATTTATTGACCCGAAGAACCCCAACGGCAGAAACGGTCAGGCTGTGGCTCTCAACAACAAGGTTGAGGGCTGCAAGCCGAAAGACATGATCGGCGTTCCGTGGATGCTGGCTTTTGCCCTCCGTGATACCGGCTGGTATCTGCGCAACGACATCATCTGGATGAAGGATAACCCCATGCCAGAGAGCGTGAAAGACCGCCTATCTCGATGCTACGAACACGTCTTCCTGTTTTCCAAGTCCAAGAAGTATTTCTTTGACTACAAGGCGATCTCCGAGCCGATTGCCCCTGCAACGGCAGAACGCCTCAAGCGCGGCATGAAGGGCGGCAACAAATACGGCAAGCCCGTTCCCGGTCAGCCTCAGCCGCAGTCCATCAACCGCCCGCGTGAGCATGGTGAGATCAAGGACGCAGACATCAATCCGCTCCGCAATAAGCGCGATGTCTGGAAGATCAACACCGTTCCCTTCAAGGGCGGTCACTATGCCGCCTACCCTCCGAAGCTGGTTGAAACCTGTCTTCTCGCCGGTTGTCCCGAAGGCGGCATTGTGCTTGACCCATTCATGGGAAGCGGCACAACCGGCATGGTTGCCTCACAGATGGGGCGTCATTTCATCGGCATCGAGCTGAATCCGGCGTACACCGAGCTTGCCTACAAGCGGATTGGAGGTGAAATCTGATGTCCAAGGAACCGGAACTCAAAGCCCGCGACAAAGTAGTCGTGCGGATGACGCGGGAGGGCGCGGTTGAGGAAAACCTGACGGCTGGCACCGAGCAACGTGTGTCAAAGCGGCTGGAAGATGCGGAGCTAGACAAGCCGGTTGAGACAGCCGTGCCTTCCGAAGCTCTTTCCCCAGAGGAACAGAAAAAGGTGCAGATGCGCCGTCAGCAGCGTCAGTTTCAGGTGGAACACGCCGAGGATAACGACACACAGCCGCCCTCGGAAACGTCCGTCACAGAAGAGAAAAGGGCAGAAAATCCACCCCAGAATGTACCCGAACCGCTGCCTTCGGAAACGCCGTTCAAGCCTCCAACTTTAGAGCAGCACGGCGTTTCTTCTCATACCGGCACGGTGATTGCCGAAACGGTTGTCACGCACAAGCTGCGCAAGACCTCTGCGGTTGAAGCAGTGGATGCAGATGCCATTCTCACTCAAGCGGCGGAGACTTCCTCCGCAAAGCCGGTCTCGGACGATGCCGTCCCGCCCACGGAGCGGATGCAAAAGCTCGAAAGGAAGTCCGAAAAGGCGCATGAGCGTCTGGACGCCGCCCGTGAGAAGCTGCCCACGCACAAGGTTCTCAAGAAAGGGCGCGTCTTTGACGAGGAAACCGGCAAGGGCAAAACCCGCCTTCATTTTGAGGATGAGCTGAAAACGCCCAAGGGCAAAGGCAAGCTGCAATTTGAGGCAGATAAAACCGTCCGCAAGGTCGGTGACACCCTCGCTTCCGGCATTCATGGCAAAATCCATGAGGTCGAACAGGAAAATTCGGCGGTTGAGGCTGCGCATAAGACGGAGATCGCCGCCGAGACTGCCGTTCGGCATTTCAGACATCATCGGGAAAACAGCGTCAACAAGCCTTATGAGAAGGTCTCTAAGCTGGAACATAAGGCGGATGCTGCTGATGCGAAGCTCCAATATGAGAGAAATCAGCAGGAGCATCCTGAGATGAAGAAGCAGAACATGAACAAGCACTACCAGAAGCAGAACATCAAGAAGGAATATGCCGCCGCTCGAAATGCCGGTTCTCAGACTGCCGGGACTGCCACAAAGAATACCGGCAAGAAGCTCGGTGAGAAGGCGTCCGACAAGATCAAGGAGTTCTTTGAGAAGAACAAGAAGGTCTTCATCTGGATTGGCGTCGGAGTTGCCCTTCTCGTTTTGCTCGGTGCCGGAATCAGCTCGTGTTCGATGCTCACCTCTACCGGCTCGACGGTTATCGCTTCCTCCTATCTCAGCGAGGATGATGCAATGCTGGGCGCAGAAGCGCAGTATTGCCAAATGGAGCAGGAGCTGCAACGCTATCTCGACACCTACGAAAGCACTCACAACTACGATGAATACCACTTCGATCTGGACGATATTGAGCATGACCCCTATGTGCTGATCTCCATTCTCTCGGCTCTCCATGAGGGCGAGTTCACGCTGGATGAGGTGCAGGGTACGCTCCAAATGCTGTTTGAAAAGCAGTACATCCTCACCGAAGAGGTTATCGTCGAAACCAGATACCGCACGGAAACCGACACATGGACGGACGCAGACGGCAACACGCACACGGAAACCTATCGCGTCCCGTATGACTACTACATCTGCAACGTGAAGCTCGAAAACTTCAATCTCTCCCATGTCCCGGTCTACATCATGTCTCAGGAACAGCTTTCCATGTACGCAACGTACATGTCGGTGCTGGGCAACCGCGAGGATCTGTTCGGTGACTCTCCCTATGTGGACAAGTACATCACCAATCCTCCCGCCGACTACGATGTCAACCCGGAATACCTGAACGACGAGAAGTTTGCAGCGCTGATTACCGAGGCGGAAAAGTATCTCGGCTATCCGTATGTATGGGGCGGCTCCAATCCCGACACGTCCTTTGACTGCTCTGGCTTCGTCAGCTACGTTCTCACGAACAGCGGACTTGTGAATACCGGACGGCTTGGCGCACAAGGGCTTTACAACGTCTGTGCGCCGGTTTCAAAAGCGAATGCACAGCCCGGTGATCTCATCTTCTTCGTCGGGACGTATGACACCCCCGGTGTGTCCCACGTCGGCATCTACGTTGGTGATGGGGTCATGATCCACTGCGGCGACCCCATTCAGTACACATCCATCAACTCTTCCTACTGGCAGCAGCATTTCTACGCCTTCGGAAGACCCGCCTATTAAAAGAAAGGAGTTTTGCATGAATCCCAAGTATCAGAAAGTCCTCTCCGACATTGAGAAGGCTGAAAAAAAGAAGTCCGAAATTGAAGGACAGCTCAAGGAGCTGTACGACAAGAAGACGGAGCTGGAGAACCTTGAAATCATCAACACCGTGCGCTCTATGGTGATGGACAAGGATCAGATCATGGCGTTCCTGTCTTCCATGAAAGGCGGCACCAAGCCCGCTGAAAATACGGAGGTAATCGACAATGCGTAAGAAGTTTCGTTTTCTGACCGTCCTTGCGGTCTGCGTCATGGTTCTGTCCTGCTTCTCGGTGACGGCGTTTGCCTACGCCGATGATACCGAGCAGAACCTTCCCGTTACGGAGGCAACACAGCCGGAACAGCAGCCTGAAACCACTCCCGCGCCGGAAAAGCCGATGGGTGAGCCGATTGACGATGAGGGCAACGCCTACACCCGCGACTTGCTCTATGACAAGGCAACCAACAAGCAGTTCATCACTGTCCAGACGAAGAACGGCAACACCTTCTTCATTGTCATCGACTACGATGCGCCCATCAACGAGGATGAGGAACAGTATCAGACGTACTTCCTGAACATGGTCGATGAGAGCGATCTGCTTGCGCTGCTGGATGATGACACTGCGGCTGCTCTGACCACCTGTAACTGCAAGGAAAAATGCGTTGCGGGTCAAGTCAATACCGACTGCCCGGTCTGCAAGACCAACATGAGCGAATGCACCGGCACAGCCCCCGTTACACCTGAGCCGGACAAGGATGCGGAAACCGATGTCCCCGCCCCTAAACCCGAAAAGAAATCCAACATCGGCATGATCCTCGTCATCTTTGCCCTTGCCGGTGCTGCGGGTGCAGCTTATTACTACATCAAGTTCGTCAAGGGCAGAAAGCCCAAGGATGAAGATATGGACTTCTTTGATGATGAAGGCTACGAGGAAGAGCCGTACATCAACGAGGATGATGAGCCGCAGATTGCGGAGGATGCTGAAACGGATGGTGATGAAGATTGATCTTAGTCATTGCTGAAAAGCCCAGCGTTGCCCAGTCCATCGCAAAGGTGCTGGACGCAACGTCCCGAAAGGACGGCTATATGGAGGGCGGCAATTACATCGTTTCGTGGTGCTTCGGTCATCTGGTGGAGCTGGCAGACGCCAGCTCCTACGATGAGCGGTATGCCAAGTGGCGGTATGACGATCTGCCCATTGTTCCGGAAAACTGGATGTTTGAGGTCACGAAGGACAAAGCCCAGCAGTTCAAGGTGCTGTCCTCTCTCATGAAGGACAAGCGCGTCACCGAGCTGGTCTGCGCAACCGATGCAGGACGCGAGGGTGAGCTGATCTTCCGGCTGGTCTACAACAAAGCCGGATGCACCAAGCCCTTCAAGCGTCTGTGGATCAGCTCGTTGGAGGACTCCGCCATCCGCGAAGGCTTCAACCATCTCCGGGACGGCAAGGAATATGACCGTCTCTATGAAGCGGCACTCAGCCGCTCGAAGGCAGACTGGATTGTCGGCATCAACGGCACCCGCCTTTTCACCACGCTCTATCATAAGAAGCTGGTGGTCGGGCGCGTCCAGACGCCGACCCTTGCAATGCTGGTGGAGCGTGACGGGAAAATCTCCACGTTCCAGAAGGAGAAGTATTTCAACGTCCACGTCGGCAAGGGCGATCTGACCGCCGATCTGGAAAAGGTCAAAACCGAAGAGGAAGCAAAAAGAATTGCGGCGGCTTGCGAGAAAAAGCAAGCCGTCGTTTCTTCTCTCAAGCGGGAGACGAAAACCGTCAATCCTCCGAAGCTCTATGATCTGACCACCTTGCAGCGCGAGGCGAACCGCTACTACGGCTTCACTGCCCAGCAGACGCTCGATCTCGTACAAACACTCTACGAAAAGAAGCTCCTGACCTATCCGCGCACGGACAGTCAGTTCATCACGGACGATATGGAGGACACTGCCCGTCAGGTCATTTCCATCGTCTGCCGCCAGCTTCCGCTTTTTTCCGGCGTTTCAATCACTCCGGACATTGCCCGCGTAACCGACAACAGCAAGGTCACAGATCACCATGCCATTCTCCCGACCGTCCAGCTTGAAAAGCAGGATGTTTTCGCGCTTCCTCAGTCGGAGCAGAAAATCCTCAATCTTGTCGGAATGCGCCTTCTGTGTGCGACCGGCGAGAAGCACACCTACGCAGAAACGCAGATTACGCTCTCCTGCGAGGGCTATGTGTTCAAAACCAAGGGCAAGACCGTTGTTCAAAACGGATGGAAAGCCATTGAAGAGCTGTTCAAGGCATCCCTCAAGACGAAGGAAAAGGATGATCCCGTGAAGTCCCTGCCCGAAGTCCACGAGGGCGATGTTCTGGATGGTGTGTCCGCCAGCGTCACAGAACACTTCACAACGCCTCCGAAGCAGTACACGGAAGACACGCTCCTGTCTGCGATGGAGACTGCCGGAAACGATCAGTTTGACGATGACACCGAGAAGAAAGGTCTCGGCACTCCTGCGACCCGCGCCGGGATCATTGAAAAGCTGGTGAAGTCCGGCTTTGCAGAGCGCAAGGGTAAATCCCTCGTTCCCACGAAGGACGGCTGCAACCTCGTCTGCGTCCTGCCGGAACAGATCAGCTCTCCCGCAATGACGGCGGAATGGGAAAACACGCTCATGGAGATTGAGCGCGGCAAGGCAGATGCGGACGGCTTTCTCAGCGGCATTGTCCGAATGACCGGAGATTTGGTAAAAGCCTACCCGTTTCTTTCTGATGCCGAAGCCCAGCGTTTCGGCACGGGGAAAGAGGAAATCGGCAAATGCCCCCGCTGCGGCTCTCCGGTCTATGTCGGCAAGGGCAACTTTTACTGCTCAAACAGAGAATGCTCCTTCTGCCTGTGGGAAGACAACAAGTTCTTTTCCAGCAAGAAAAAGAAGCTGACCAAGAAGATTGCAAAGGAGCTGCTGGACAAGGGCTGGTGCCGAGTGACCGGGCTTTACACGCCTAAGAAGCCTCAGCTCTATGATGCGGTCATTCGTCTGGATGACAGCGGCGGCAAATACGTCAGCTTCAAGATGGAGTTTGACCGATGAGCCGCCCAAAGTATATTGCCTCTTGCAGCGGAGGCAAGGATAGTGTGGCAACCCTTCTGCTGGCTGCACAGCACAATGAACCGCTGGATGAAGCCGTGTTCAGTGAGGTCATGTTCGACAAAGACACAAGCGGTGAAGTCCCGGAACACCGGGACTTCATCTATGACCGGCTCAAGCCCTTCTGTGAAAAGGAGCTGGGCATCAAGTTCACCATTCTCCATGCAGACAAAACCTACGATGATGTGTTCCATCATGTCATCACCCGCGGACCGCATAAGGGCGAGGTTCGCGGCTTCGCATGGGCTGGGATGTGTGCAGTCAATCGGGACTGCAAAATCCCGCCCGTCCGCAAGTACAATGCTGCGCTCTCGCCGGACACTGTGAGCTATGTCGGCATCGCGCAGGATGAGCCAAAACGTCTCGCCCGTCTGGATGGCGTGAAGAAGGTCAGTCTGCTTGGCAAATACGGTATGACCGAGGCGGACGCCTACAAGCTCTGTCAGGAACACGGGTTGCTTTCCCCGATCTACGGTCACTGCCGGAGAAACGGCTGCTGGTTCTGTCCCAATGCCAGTGACTCGGAGCTGCTGCACATGGTCACAAAGCACCCGGATATGTTTGACCGGCTGATTGAATGGGAGAACGAGGATAACATCTTCCATCGTCGGATGACGCGCAGAGAAACCCCGTCTGAGGTAAAGGCTCGTTTACTGAGCAAATCCCAGACGGGGTTTTCTTCGCCCAAAAGCAAATAAGAAATGGAGGTTTGAGATGGCTGAAAACAAAAATGCACAGCAAGTCCGCGAAATCACGGACAAGCTGGAACAGGGCATCAAGGAGCTGTTTGAATCCGAGCGGTTCAAGGAATATCTCCGCACGATGTCCAAGTTCTACAACTATTCCTTCAACAACACGCTGCTCATTGCAATGCAGAAGCCGGAAGCAACCTACGTTGCCGGTTATACCTCGTGGCAGCGTAACTTTGACCGTCAGGTCATGAAGGGTGAAAAGGGCATCAAGATTCTTGCACCCGCGCCGTACAAGGCGCAGGAAGAGCGCGAGAAGATTGACCCTTTGACGCAGAAGCCGGTGATCGGCGCAGACGGAAAGGCTGTCACGGAAACGGTCGAGGTTCTGCGTCCTGCCTTCAAGGTGGTGAGTGTCTTTGATGTTTCCCAGACGGATGGCAAGGAGCTTCCGGACATCATCGTCGATGAGCTGAAAGGCACCGTCGAGAACTACGAGGCGTTCTTCGATGCGCTCAAGCAGGAGTCTCCCGTCCCAATTTCCTTTGAGGATATTCCGGGCGGCGCAAAGGGATTCTTCTCTCCGGTTGAAAGCCGTATTGCCATTCAGGAGGGCATGAGCGAAATCCAGACGGTCAAAACCGCCATTCATGAGATCGCTCACGCCAAGCTCCATGCCTTCAAGCCTGACGAGAAAGCCGCTCCCGAAGATAAGAAGGATCGTCACACCAAAGAGGTTGAGGCGGAAAGCGTAGCCTACACGGTTTGTCAGCGTTACGGAATTGAAACCTCGGACTACTCCTTTGGCTACATCGCCGGTTGGTCATCCGGCAAGGAAACCAAAGAGCTGAAAAGCTCTCTGGACACTATCCGCAAGACGGCGGCTGAAATGATCGAGGGCATTGACGCCAAGATGAGACTGCTATCACAGAATAGAAACATTGAACCTCATGTCGCACTTGAGATTGGAGGCAAAGGATATGTCGAGGTAAATACAGTCAAAGACGGTTTCGCATATCAACTCTTTGATTCTTCTCTAATCATGAAAGATCACGGTTTTGTCCCTGACCCTGACAGCTCTGCTTCCTCTGTTGCAGAATCATTGTGTGTGGAATTGGGCGTGCTTGAGTCCGACATTCATGTTATTCCTCATCAGGATTTCGTGTTAATGCTAAATGAAAAAAACAGCAATCTTCCCATTTACCGCGAGACGGCGAATTACGCCTATGAAGCCGGTGAGATGGAAGCATACCGTGCCTCCCTTGCTGCAAACGAGGAATGCCGCAGTGCGATTGAAGCGGCGATCAGCTCTAACTACGCAGATAACCGGCTGGATGCGGATGCTGCCGTAAAAAGCGTCCTTGAGCAATTCTCTCCGGAGCGCGTCCGGTACGTCCTCGCAAACACCATTCAGCAGAAAGACTTCGACGGGCGCATTCCGCAGTCTCTCAAGGAGTGGGCAAAGAGCGTTGAAGTCTGCCCTGAGAATGCCTCCCGCTTCCTTGTGGATAAACCCAATCCCGGACTGACCGCCCTTTTCGTCGATGCGTTCCGTCAGCAGACCGAACCCCAGAAGGAAGTCATGCCTGAAAAAACAGAGGAAAGAGACCCGGAGGTTGTTGCATGGGAGAATGATGAGATTACCTCTATTGAGGTAAAAACCGTGGAGGTCAAGTCTCCCTTTGCCCCCTTGCCGGAGGAAGCGGCAAAAGCACCGAAAGCGCACCGCCTGACTGCCGAAGAGAAGGAGATCAAAGCCGCCGTCATGGACACGCTCAAGGGGCAGATTGCCTATAACAACGACGGTATGCGGGCGTCCTATCGCGCCTCTAACCATTCCTTCAATCTGCTGGCACGGAACGGCGTCAGGATCGAGGGTAACACGGTCACGCAGAATGGTGAGCCGCTGTTCAAAATCCATCGCCGTCATGCGGCGCGGAAAACACAGGGCTGTTACCGTGAGCTGATGCCGACGCTGGAATACGTCAAGCAGGAGCAGAAGCAGGAAAAGCCCTCCATCCGTGATCAGCTCAGGACTGCCGCAAAACAGCAGCCGGAGAAGAAGTCCCCGGTCAAATCCAAAACGCACGACATGGAGTTGTGAGAAAGGAGACGCATGAAGAAATACACAGATGTTGACATCGTTGCGGAGCTGCAGAAGCTCGTGGACAGTCATGTAGACAGCTACAAGGAAGACTTCGACATCGACAAGCGCATCATCCGCCGCGCCGCCGAAAGCCAGAATCCCGAAGACAAAACGCTGATGTGGTTCTGCCGTCCGCATGGAACGCACTGCCTCAATGAAAATCAGGTCTTTATTCAGGGAACACGAGATCACAACACCTTCCGCTTTTACGCGGAACAGACCTACGACGAGTGCGTTGCCCGCGTCATTGTCCCGAAAGCCGTTAAGCGCGGCAAGGTCTTCGGAGATGTCTTTGAGGACAATTACCGGGAACAGGCGGCAAATGTAGCGCAGAACTCGGTTGCGCCGGATCATGACCGGCTGACCTTTGCAGACGGCTATGTGCTGGACGCACCCTGCCGCAGCAGCTTCGATGCTGCAATGGCTCTGGTCGGTGAGCATGGCGGCGTCAAAACCCACCGGACACTCCCGAAGGACGCGGATGCTCTGGTGGAAGTGCTGTCCAAGCAGAAAACCCGCCGTGACAGACTGCCGGAGGCGGAGAGGACAGAGGTGCTTTCGCCGCTCCCCGTCGCAGAACTCCGCAAATATGAGGCAGTCAAAAAGGCTCATCCGGACGCGCTGGTCTGCTTTGCTCAGAACGGCTATTTTGAGCTGTACGGCAAGGACGCAAAGAAAGCCGCGCCACTTCTCGGCACAAAACTCCTTGAAAAGAAGGTGCGCGGCAAGCCATCCATGCCGGTGACTGGCTTCCGTGAAGCTGCGTGGGTAGCTGCATCAAAGAAGCTCTGGCAGTCCGGCGCGGATGTCTTTCTCAGCAAGGACGGCGAGACCTTCAAGGAACTCAAAGCCGCAGATTACATTCCTGTCGGCGCGACACTGAATGTGGACGGAATCAGGTGCAGAATCGACGCGGTTGATTTTGCCGCTGATGAGGTCCGGCTGACCAACATTGAGGACAAGAACCGCCCCATCCGCTTTTCTGAGAGCATCCAGTATGTCCGCTCCTATGTGGAGGATGCCGGAACTGCTATCTACGACACCATCCCCAAGAAACCCGCTGCCCGTGAATCCATCCGTGACAAGCTGAAATCCGCGCAGAAAGCCCAGCTGTCCCACACACCGAAGCCGCAGAAAAACAAAGGAAAGGATATGGAACTCTGATATGAAGAATTTTACCGTGGAAGAAATCAACCTGATGTGCTGCTTCAATACGTCCAGCCGGAAGCGGCTGATCGACGATATGAAGGGCGTCACCCTGAACGACATGGACGGCGAGATCACAGAGCTGATGTATAAGACCATCCTGAAGCTCGAAGCCATGACGGACACGGAGTTTGAGGAACTGTATATCATGCCGGATGGCATGGTGGATGACTGAAAGGAGGATGCCTATGCCCGTATTAGACGGTAATTTTGAAGCCTTCGTCACAAACCTCGGCAAGTACAACGAGGGTATGCTGGTCGGTGAGTGGGTGAAGCTCCCCACCACCGAAGAAGAGATGCAGAAGGTCTTTGAGCGCATTGGGATCGGCAAGCAGGATGAGTTCGGTCAGCCCTACGAAGAGTGGTTTATCACCGACTACGAATGCCCGATCTATGGCGTTCAGAAGATGCTTGGCGAGTACGAGAGCCTTGATAAGCTCAACTACCTTGCCGCCTTGATTGACGAGCTTTCCCTGAGCGATCAGGAAAAGCTCGTTGCCATTATGGAGGCTGGCTGCGATGAGGTCAGCGACATCGACGATCTCATCAACCTGACGTTCAATCTGGACTGCTACGACATCATGCCCGGTATCAACGATGAATCCGACCTCGGCTACTATTACGCCCACGAAGCTGGCATCTACTCTGAAAAGGATCTCGGTCCTCTGGCAAACTACATCGACTATGAACGCTATGGGCGCGACATTGCGATGGATGAGCAGGGACGCTTCACCGATGAGGGCTATGTCCGTGTCGCAAGCGAGAGGTGGGACAGGCAGTTTGACGGTGAGATTGACGATATTCCCGACGAATACCGGATTACCGGCTCAGGGGAAGCCGCCGAGCGTGACAGCACCATCGCCGTTCTCATTGTTGAGCCGGGAAAGGAGCCTTATGTGAAGGAGATTGACTCCGGTCTGGAGTCCTTGCAGCATGAGGTCGGAGGCTGCATCGAGGCGATTTACCCCTACGAAGACCCGGTTGCCTTAGTCTGTAATGAGGAAGGCAAGCTGGAAGGTCTGCCCCTGAACCGCGCTCTGCGTGATGAGGACGGTGACATCTACGACGTTGTTGCCGGAACATTCTTGGTAGTAGGCTTGACGGATGACAGCTTCGGCTCTCTGACCGTAGAGCAGATGCAGAAGTTCTCTAACCACTTCAAAGTGCCGGAGCAGTTTGTTAAGTTGGGCGATAAGATTGTTGCGATCCCCATGATCTCGAAGGAACAGCAGAAGCAGGAAGCTACCGAGCAGAAGGACTTTGAGATGAACGCCGATACCTCTGGTCTGACGGTTGCCGGTCACATCGGGACGTGGCACACCATTGACCAGCACGAGGTCGGCGGTCACAGCTTTTACCTGATGGAGCATGACGCCTACGGCGATGAGGCGGCTTGCATCATCGTCGATGAGCGCGGCAAGCTCGTCCTTGATGGTGTCTACAACGGCTTCGACGATGACACGCTCCGTCTTCTCGACCTTGAGGTCAAGGAAGTGCCGGAAATGCCCGATCCTGCGCTCTCCGTTAAGGATATGAAGGACTACGGCTACGCATGGGCTGGCGTCCTGCCCGCCGGTCAGGACGCGGCTGAAAAGGCGATGGAGAAGGGCTGCGAGGTTTACCGTCTCTATTCGGATAACACCGAGGGCTTGTGCGTGGATGCAAAGGAGATTGCCGACCATGCGGCAAAGGGCGGAATGCTCGGTATCAGCAAGGAAAGCTGGATGGCGGCACTTGAGAAGGAAAACTACCTCAAGGCAGCGGAGATGTCGATGGAGGATGACTACGGCATGATTGATGGGATCATCAACAACGGTCCGAAGGAGGACAAGACCGCAGAGGTCAAAGCCCCCGAAAGGGGCGAAAAGTCCTCCATCATGGACAGGCTCAAGTCTGCAAAGGCTGAAAAGCAGAAGGAATGCTGCCCTCCAAAAAAGCACAAAGGAGAGATTGAGCTGTGAGCAGAAGTCAGAAATGGCGGCAGGAGTGGTCGTTCTTCATCGGGGACAGCGGACGCCGGAAGTATAACCGCTTCTGCGTCCGCTGCGTCCATAGCTGCAAGCAGAGCTTCCGTGCGGATCTCATCGCCTGTCCGCACTTCTCCCGCAAGGCATCGAGGTGTAGACAGTTAGGGGTCGAAAAAGCCTGTGATTGCAAGCCTCAGAGCGGCGCAAATTGACCAGCCAAAGTGATTGTATTCCCTGCGCAGTTTCTTCTTTAGCGCGGAAATAAGTGTCGATTTCGGCACTTGTTTGAATGCCCGGAAAACGAACCAAGAGCCTCTGTCGATGCCCGGTTTGGGTATCGGCAGAGGCTCTTTTTTTGTATCTTTTCTGTAAATACCGTTGAAAAACACACGCTAATACACAGTGTCACTATTAGCGTTTCTGTATAACTATGCCTCTAACCCATATAATTGTTATAAGCGTTATAGAAAAGGTGTAGGTACGCGCTATGATTGACAAACGAATAGGTAAACGAGTAAAACAATGCCGGGAACGCCTCGGAATCTCGCAAGAAGAGCTTGCGGAAAAGACCGGGCTGACTGCAAATTATATTTCTACGGTTGAACGTGGTATGTCGTTTCCTCGCTGTGAGAAATTGATCATTCTTCTCAATGGGCTTGAGGTTTCGGCAGACGCGATTTTCTGTGACGTCCTGGCGCATTCGACAAGCTATAAATCGTCTGAACTCTCGGAGAAACTTGCTTCGTTATCTCCGCAAGCGCAGAAGCGCATTTTGCAGATGGTTGAGCTGATGATTCAGCAGGAAACGGCAGATAATGGCTGAATCCGTCATGGGCTGTGTGATTTTATCACACAGCCTTTTTTCTTCCCTTATTTCGACAGAATATTTCATATCTCCGTGCTATACTCTGTATCAGAGACATAGAAACAGTCTCTAATACATAGTCAGGAGATGAAAAAGAAGATGAAGACCTGTGCTTTTACCGGGCATCGTCCGCAAAACCTCCCGTTTGGTTTCAATGAGGAAGACGAACGCTGCATAGACCTCAAAAAAACTCTCAGGGAGCAAATCATCAATCTCATCGAAAATGAAGGCGTCACGCACTTTATATCCGGAATGGCAATCGGTGTAGATATGTATGCCGCTGAGATCGTACTGGGACTGAAAGCGTCCTATCCGGGAATTACGCTCGAAAGCGCCATCCCGTGTGAAAGTCAAGCTGCAAAGTGGTCGGAAGCTCTGAGAGATCGGTATTTCGACATTGCGTCCAAGTGTGATAAGGAAACACTGATTCAAACCCATTACTCGCCCGACTGCATGGACAAACGCAACCGTTATATGGTTGATCATGCGGATGTCCTGATCGCGGTTTGGGATGGAAGCCCCAGCGGAACCGGAAAGACCGTCAACTACGCCTTGCGTCAGGGAAAACCCGTCGTGGTCATCAACCCTCGTTCGTTGAGCATTGAGCGCAGATAGAGTGAGAATAGAACGAACGAAGAGCCTCTGTCGATGCTCGGTTTTGGTATCGGCAGAGGCTCTTTTTTTGTGTCCGCATTTTTTCAATTTTGTAAAATCGCTGCGAGACCGCAGCGATTTTCTAAAAAGTGTTGCAATTTCGCAGCGAATATGCTATAATGAATATGGTGAGGTGGTCGCATGAGCAATATAGGTGATTTTCTCAAGAAACAGCGAGAAAAAAATGGACTGAGTTTGAAAGATGTCCAAAAGAAAACCGGAATTAGCAACTCAGTTCTCAGCCGCATAGAGAATGACAAAAAGCAATCCGGCGCAAGTCCAATCGTTTTGCGATCTCTATCCAAACTGTATGGTTGTAGCCTCATCGAATTGTTCATTATGGCGGACTATCTGGATGACGAAGCACTTTCTTCCTACGAGCAGGTTTTCCGTAATTCTGATCTGCTTACTGATGATGAAAGAAAAAACATCCAAGAACAGATTGACTTGTTCACGAAAGGAAGGAAGAGACAATGATTTTCAAATTAGGAGAACTCTTTTGCGGACCTGGAGGTCTTGCATGGGGTGCAACTCATGCCGATATAGGAAACCCAGAATATAAAATCGTCCACGCTTGGGCAAATGACTACGATGAGAACACTTGCAAAACATACCGTCGAAATATTTGCCCTGATGTTCCGTCGAGTGTTTACCATGCTGATGTCAGAAAATTCGATTTGACTAAGTTGTCTCCGATTGACGCATTTGCATTTGGATTCCCTTGCAATGATTACAGCGTTGTCGGTGAACAAAAGGGCATGGATGGAGTCTATGGTCCTCTTTATTCCTACGGAGTTAAGGTGTTGAAGCTGTATCAACCACAGTGGTTTCTTGCAGAAAACGTAGGTGGACTTCGCAACGCAAATGATGGCAAGGCATTCACCAAGATTCTTGACGAAATGCGCAAAGCTGGATATAAACTTTATCCAAATCTATATAAGTTTGAAAACTACGGTATTCCGCAGGCTCGGCACAGAATCATTATTGTGGGCATCAGAAATGACATTGATGTCGAGTTCAAAATCCCCTCATGCGCTCCGTATGCAAAGATCGACAATACTTGCAAGACCGCAATCGAAGTCCCGCCCATCCCCACTGATGCCCCTAATAACGATGCAACAAAGCAGTCTGCAACTGTTGTTGAAAGGTTGAAGTATATTAAACCGGGGCAAAACGCATTCACAGCCGATTTGCCCGAAAATCTGCAGCTGAATATTTCCGGCGCAAAAATCAGCCAGATTTACAAAAGGCTCGACCCAAACAAACCCGCATATACAGTTACTGGGAGCGGGGGCGGAGGAACACACATTTATCACTGGGCAGAACCTCGTGCGCTGACTAACAGAGAACGTGCAAGACTTCAAACTTTCCCTGATGATTTTGTGTTTGAAGGAAACAAGGAAAGTGTGCGCAAGCAAATTGGCATGGCTGTACCGTGCCGTGGCGCGAAGATAATCTTTGAGGCAATATTGAAAAGTTTTGCTGGCATTCCATACGACTCGATGCCCGCCAATATTGATGAGTAAAAACATCGGCATGACTTTGTGGTCATGCCGATGTTTTTATACAGAAAAGTCCATATAATATGTTTCTTCGTCCAATTTAATAAAAGTGACATCGGTTCGTCCGTAGTGATCAAGAGCGTCACGAGAAACGTATTCACCGTTTGCAAGCCCTAAACGATTTCGGAAATATTCTCCTAGATCACTGTTCCGTGCCGGAGTAGTAATTGCTTTATCGTTTTGCTGTTCAATCCGCAGAATCAGTTGGTGACGATCATCGGTAATTGCCGTGAAATGCCTTTCTTCCAATGGAAAGAAGCCGCTTTTCGCTATACGCCTCGGAAGATGAATATACGCTTCGTTTGGATTTCTATTAGGTCGCTGTCCCCAGTTTAGCCCAGAACGCCGTCCCGGTTCGCCGTTTCTTGCCAGAAGGCTTAGTTTGACCGATTTATAGAGATGCTCTGTCTGTCCAATATCTTCTCGCAGTGCATTTTCGCGGTCTAAAACAGGATGTGTCGGGTGAATAAGCACATACTCTTCTACTTCGGCATGATTTGCGTAAATGCTTCGCCCTGTCAGCTCTTCATAATAGCGCATTGCCTCGGCTGGATCGCATTCAGATATGACTTCCTGCCTATGATGCCCAACAAATGATCCCTGAACAAAGTTTGCAGACCCCATAAACGCAGAGATAGGTATTCCGTCTTTTGCCCAGATATAAACATTAGAATGAACAGCAGGATTATCATAGATATAGCTGCATTCTAATTTTGAAATCTCAGGCGGCTTGCTGTCGTGCAAAAGTTGTATAAAACCCTCGTGAACGCTGACACTCACTCCGTCATAAGGAATCATTCCTACCATCAAAGATATTTTGATGGGGCAGTGTGTCCGTTTATCAAGGTTTTTCATGTACCATGACAGCATTGTCGGAGTGGCGTATGCAGATACAATATACAGCTCATCAACATCATCGGATAACGGCTCAAACAGCAGCCTCAATGCTATATCATCGTGAATCAACAACGCTACACCTACTTCCGTTTATATTTCTGAACGCTCTGAGATTGCTTGCATCACCATATCGACACATTCGGCGAGATGTTTCTTAATCTGCCATTCCCAAAGACGGATTACCCGCCAACCATCACTTTCGAGTTCGGCAGAGACCTCTTTGTCGCGCTCCATGTTCCGCTCAATCTTTGGAATCCAATAATTTCTATTTGACTTGATACGTTTATTTCGATTTTCCCAGTCATAACCGTGCCAGTAGTCAGAATCACAGAAAATAACTATGCGGTATTTTGTCAAGACAATATCTGGTTTCCCGATGAGTTGCTTGTAATTTTTGCGGTATCGAACGCCTTTGTGCCACAGTGCCTTCCGCAATGCCAGCTCAATACTGGTGTCTTTGCATTTTATAGCCTGCATATTCTTCCGGCGCTGTTCAGGAGTTAAATCATCCATGTCGTTTCATTCAGCTCTCTTCTTCCTCTGCTTCTTCTACATCATAGTAGACAACATCTTTAGGAAGCCTGATATTCGGAACCCAAAGCTGACGCCCATTCCATCCTTTGCGCCCAGTCATCTTGTACATCGTGAGAACAACTTTATCTTCAAAAGAGGCTCCCAAACTCCAATCATTCGGAGACAGCAATGCACCAGTTCCTTTTGCAACATCTCTGTTGCGTCGAACGATAAGAACACCTTGAGCAGACGGCTGTTCAGCAAGCATTGTGTCAAGAATCGAGACAAAGCTACTGACGTTGAAGTCTTCCGCAGAGGAAATGTGAGAGAAAATCTCCTTCATTAAGCGGAGATTAACTTGATAGGAAGGCTCTGCGTCGTCGAAAGGCGCAAGAAGGGCATCAAGCTGTTCAATGGTTGTGTTATCCGGATCAAACGGGTAATAGTTTGTTCCACCAGAAAGCATGAAAACTTTTTTCTTGTCCAGAACATTTGCGCGAGTAGGGTTCAGCCCCTCCGGATAGAAGATTCGGATTTTTTCTGCGCCCTGCTCAATTTGGGCGATAATGGAGTTGTTTGTCGCGTTAATATCCGCAAAGAGTTTGTACAACGGCTCGTCAATAAAGACCTCCATCATTCCCGGATCACGGTCATAGCCAAACATTCGACTATGCTGCCACATCGTGTCAGCCTGCGGCTTTTTGCTCGTTCTTGTGTAATATATTGTATGGAGTGCTGGGAATGTTACCCCGCGACCAAGGGTGTTGCCGCCAATAACGATGTTTGAGCCAGATGAATACTCTGAACTATCCACTTCGTTCTTCCCATTCATAACGAGGACTTTGACGCTGCCGCTATTGAGCAATTCTTTTGCTTCATTAAAAAGAGAATCAAATGTGACTCGTTCTTTCCTCTGCGGATGCAGATGGTCATATTCTTTCAGGAGTTCATCCCTAAACTCGTTTTCAAGATGTTCTTTGCACCAAAGCAATTCGTCTGTCATCGCTTTTGCATACTTTCCATGAACGGCTTGCCGGACGCTCGGATGGACTAAGCAGTTTGAAACTTTCCCTCCTGATGCAAGAATCTGACTGGAAACAGCAAGATGTCGTATAACCACTTGATGCTCTGGCTTTTTAACCGTTTCGAGAAATTTGATGCAGTCGGACGTCTTGTTCTTCGGAAAGAAAAAGTCTCCACCAAGATAAGCCTCACCCGGCTCAAAATAATAGGTAAAATAGGGGTGCCAGCCCGATGCCATAGTCTGCAAAAGAATTGCTTGAGGAGTACCTGTTACCTGCAAGTAAATACTGCTCGATGCTCCGTTTTTGATAGCGTCAAGATATTTGTTAATTGACGATTGCTTATTCCTATTTACAAGCGTGTTGAGAGAAGCTGCATCTGCCTCGTCATCAATGATAAAAAGAGGGTTTCCCTTCATAAAGCCGGTAGACGCAAAGACATTAGCCCACAGTTTCAAAACGCGATAATTCTTTTTGAGGACAACAATAGCCGGTTGAAGCAAACTATTTTCGATAAAGAGACCGGAATCGTTCTCACCGCAAACACAAAAGCCGGTAAGGTCTGCTTTAACGCGATCAAGCGTTTGTTGCTGCAGAACCACATTATCAGTTGTCAACAGGACAAAAGCAGGAAAGCCTAAATCAGCAGCTTTGCACATGATACCAAACATCTGACCTGTTTTTCCAGACTGAACATTTCCAAAAAGCAGTCCAATCTCATGACTGCAAAATGAAAAACTCTTGATGTAACGGTTCCCGACATCCTCAGCTGTATGCGAAATCGACTCTGCAAGTTTTTCGTTCCCACGGCTTGATATTGTTTTAAGATAGGTTTTTAGATACTGCATTACTCATCATCTCCTTCGTCTTTTGCCGCCTCGAAGGACAAAATCCATACATCAAGCAAAGTGCCGTCTTCTTCCTCCATTTTCTGCGTTGTTTTTGTAAGCACAAGAGTGTTGCACCCATAAGCAGACAGCATTTCCTTTGTAATCATACCCTGCCGATCTCTATCAGCCTGTGTATCATTTACAGGTGTCACAAGTCCTGCTGCGGCGAGCCGTCCCTTGATCCAACGTCCCATAATCAGCTCATCACCGACCGCGCTGAATTGTTTATTACCATCACTCGTTGTATGTGCTTTGAATGTGTACCCATCGTCCGTAACAACAGCAAAGGTAACATTTTTCTCAGGATAGCCTTCCTGTGTGGTTATCTTTTTATTTACGGTGAACTGCGTTTCGTACCAGTCACGAGATTTTCGCGCACTTCGAGGTGCGGCGTAGCTGACGTTTAGATTGGATTTTGTGTAATGACGATTATCGTCCATGTGCCGTTCAGCATACGCAGGAACTTTGATCGGCAGAATAAACGATATATCTGTCATGTGCTTCTTGTACAGCTCCGTCTGCGATGTTGTTATCTGCTCAACAAGGTCAATTCCCGTTAGTGATGTATTGACCTCTCTGATAAGCGTAAGGTCCGTAAATGTGTCAATCCTTGCAGAACAAGAGGAACTTTGAATCTGACGAATATGCGTGGCAAGCTCATTGCATTCAGTCGGATCTTCAGTTATTGCAGATAACTCATATTGTCTCCTATTAGAAGCCTCAAGTTTAATTACTCCGAGGTTTGCCGAACCAATGATAACAGATATAACCTCGCCTTTCTCATTGTAGAAAGCATAAGTCTTTCCGTGGTATTTGAAAGCCCGAACAAGACGAATTTCGCCTATGCCATCGTTAATCCAACGCTCGTTGATTGCCATTGCAGTATGATAGATCGCTTCCGGGATTCCTTCAACATAGTACATTCCTATCGTTAGAATTACCTTGCGAATATTTGAAGCTCGAATGATTTCATCCAGTTCTATAAGTGATGCTTTCGAGACATAGCCCACTGCAATTTCGATAGAGGAAGCTCGTTCTGACTGTTCACGAAAACAGTCTGCGACGCTCATCTGCCCATCCTCAAGACCCATCGGCAGAATATTTGAGTATAGGATCTTCATTTATCTTCCTCCATTCCATCAGTGTTTTGTACATCAACCTCTTGGCTGGTAAACTCCATAATGTCGGTTATCTGGCAGTTCAGTGTATTGCATATTTTTTCGAGGACTTCAAGTGAAACGTACCCGTTTCGGCTCATTCGCGAGACAGTGCTTGTCGCAATTTGTGCAGTCGTACTCAGTTCGCCCTTTGTCATGTCCCTGTCGATCAATAATTTCCAGAGACGTTTGTATGATACTCCCATTCAAGAATGACCTCCGGCAATATAGACTCAGAATAATTATAGCACAAGATACGCTATTTTTCAATTCTACGCGCTGAAAAGTCACAATTTATTTGCAGTTCTCGTCAATAATACGCACAAAGTGAAAGAAGCTGAGGCAGATAAACTGCCTCAGCTCCGGATTTACTCCAATTCATTCTTTACGCTGTGTTCTTGGTCATGCTCTGCACTCGGCTTGAGGAAATCATCCACGTTTGCCTTCAATGTGTCGATCATCCTTGCTTCCTTTTTGAGCTTTGCGCGTTCATCGTAGAGCCGCTGCTGCTCATCGAGAAGACGCTGCTGTTCTGCTTGCAGCGTCTTTAAGCTCGGCAGTTTTTCATCGCCTTGCATGGCAAGCAGTGTACTCCGCGCCGCCTCAAAGATCACAAGCTCGGCTTCGTGCTTTGCCTTGAAACCCGTCTTATCTTTTTTCTTCTGGAAGGCGTCATAGACAGGCTTGAGGCGCTGATAATTGGAGATGTTTTTGATAAGCGGCTGGACTTCCCGCAGTCGCGCTTCAACGCCTTTCAGTTCCTTGCCGGTGCGGTCATAGGAGCTATGAACATCCTCGACCTTCTTCTCAAGATCGGCGTATTGGAGCAAATTGTTTTCCGTGAGATAGTTGAGTGTCCGTGCCGCTTCCTTGAGGATCGTGAGCTTGGCTTTATACTCATAGCCCTTGCTGTCGATGAGCCTGATCCGCTCCTGAATATCTCCGATGAGAGAGATGCTTTTCGGTACGGTCTGTCTCTGACTTCTTCGGGGCGTCCGTCCAGCAATTCGTTCCTTAATGCGTTCCTCGGTGTAGTTTTCTCCGATGGTCTTAGAACGGGTAAACCGCTCCTGACCTTCAGCGCGGAAGGAGATGTATTTGCCGGTCTTAATTTCATAACCGGCTTCCTGCATGAGCCGCAGAAAGTCATCGTAGTCCTTTGCTGTGATAACAAGCCGGTCGATGGTCTGCTTGAGTTTTTGCTTCCAGCTCGTGCCGCGTTTGGCTTCGGTATATTCCTTGTAGTCCATGCCCTTGTTCTGCGACGGAGGGATCACAGACAGCCCGTGTTCCTTGCATATCTCATCACTGAGCTGACGCAGTTCCCGATAGGTTCTCTTGTTGCTCCGGTAGGCATGATAGTCCACATAATTTACGGCATTGAAGATGATGTGATTATGACAATGCCCCTTGTCGATGTGGGTAGCAATCACATACTCGTACTTGCCCTTGAGCCATTCGTCCGCAAGCTGTTTCCCGACTTCGTGAGCTTCTTCCGGCGTCACTTCACCGATGTCAAAGGACTGGATCAAATGACGGGCAAGCACCTTCGGCATCTGCATTCCTTGCTGCACTGCAAGGTTTCTCGTCCACTCAAATTCCTTCGCCGCTGCGTCGCTTGCAGCGCATCCATAGGACGAAACATAGAAAGCATCGTCGGTTTTCTGCGGGTCGAGAATGTAGGCAATAGCCTTGTTTACAGTTCCTCGGATTGGCTTGATTTTAGTAACTGCCATATCTCACCCTGCCTTTCTTTCAGCTCTGTAATATCGTCCGCATAGAAGTGTCCGGTGGAGTTGATGCGGCGGCAAATCTGATTGATGTTTGAGGCAACACGGCTGACTGCGGCGGCAAGTTTCTTCTGCTGCGTGTAGTCCACCTTGATGATATAGCCGTCAATCGCCATCTTCCGGAGATATGCTCCCATGTTCTTTGTTCCAAGCTGCGCCATCTTTGCCTTGATAATTCTTTTCTCATCGTCGGAGACGAAGAAGAGTATCTGATTTGGTCGCGTCCTGTTTGCCATAGGCGTTCCGTCCTTTCGCAAAGGAAGAGGGTTTGGGAGACTTCCCAACAAGCATTTTTTCGATTAAGGGGAGGGTTTCCTTAATCGGAAATCGCCGTGTGTATATACACCGGCTGTGCTTGCTATTCTCTCAAATCGTATTCCCTCGCAGAGACTCCCCGTAAAATCCCCCTTCACTCTATACGGACAAATAAAGCAAAAATGTCAGGTATCCGAAAAAGAAAAAGACGCTCAATAGCGTCTTTTTCAAACCGTTTTCAATATTACTCAAGCACTGAGAATAGCTCTCCCTCAATAGACAGCACATCATCCATCGGAATCTTCGCGCCGTCCTGCATGGTGATCCGCCGCTCAAAATCATCGACCTTTTTGACCGCGCCGGTTGCTGTTAGGTATTTGCCGCCAGCCTTCCGCTCATCAGGTTGGAAGAAGGTAATGGTGACCTCCGGCGCATCATCAAAGGCATCCATGAGAATCTGATACTTCATATCCAATCCAGTCAGAGCTTCCTCGTCAAGCTCAATCTTTTCGTCGGTCAGACGCCCGGTTTCCTTGATGGCAGAGTCATATCCGGTGAGTGCTGCGAAGGGCGCAAACTGCGCTGCACGATCTGACATCGGCATCTGTGGTCGCGTCTTGGAGACGTGGTGAGGATGTTTCATAATCTCTTCGTATTTACTTGCCAGTTTCATTCACAAGCGCCACCTTTCGCAGTTCGTTCAACATCCGCCATGGCAGGATTGTTTTCACTTATAGTCAGTCAAGGACTTTAATTGCTTCATGTCGATGAAGTACGGGTTGTTTTCATTTCCTATCACTTCGATCATCACTGCATTTCCATCAATAGCACATATTTTTATTTGGTCGCCTCTCTTCACGCGAACATCTTTTTCAATGCTTCCGTCTGCTGTGACATTGCAAATAGGAAGCTCATCGTTTAGGGCGCGTTTGTGGCGTGCTTTTACAACCTTAATAGATTTTTTTGCTCCTGCTTCAACGGTTCTAATTATTGCATATCCTCCAACGGCAATAAGTCCCATCAACCTCAATGGACCGCCCACTTTCTTTGCGTTCGTCGTGAACCATTGATACCAGCCCAAGTTGTTCATTGCATTCTTCCTCCTTAATCTCTTATTCTTTATGCCTTATGCCCGCCGATCTGCGCGTTGCGGTCTTTTGCAGTTGCGCCTTCTTCAAGATTCATCGCCTTGAGGATGGCGTTCTTTCCGTACTTCTTTTTGATTGCAAGCGTGGCGGCTTGTATTTTCCGCTCACGTTCCAAGGCGGCGTCCTCGGCTTTCTGTTTTTCCTCTTCGGCGGCATAGTCGGTAAAGAGGTCGAGCTGGACAGCACCGTCATTTTTCTTCGGCGCGTCCGCTTCCGGCAGGACATGATTTGCAACAACGTACATACGGCGGACAAGCAGATTCTTGTCAACAATCCGGTCGAAGAGTTCTGACACAGCACACATTATTTTGCGGGTAGATGATGTGTGACCGTCGAGGTTGATAGAGCCGTGCGCCTGTTTCGGAATCTGCCTCCCATAATGATCTGTCTCAACCGCGCCGTGATACTTTGCCCGTCGTGCCGGATCGGTCAGGTTCTCAATATCATAACCAACGGTGAGAACCATCTGATCAGTGACAAGCCCCTTGTCCACCAAGTCCAGCACAAGCAAGTCTGTCATTTCCCGGACAACCAGCCTTGCTTTCTCCGGCTCGTATGGGCAGTGCAATACCTGACCGGAGCTGAGGCTGTTGGAGCTGGGACGGTATGCCTTGATCGCTTCAATGGTTGTAGGCTCCCAGCCCCACGCATGGTCAATGAGTAGTTCCGTATTCTTGCCGAACAGCTTATAAAGCAAGTCCTCATTCCGCTCTGAACAGAGGGCAACATCGCCCATTGTGAACATCCCGTTCTGCTCAAGTTTCTTGGCAATGCCTCGACCTACGCGCCAGAAATCCGTGAGCGGCTGATGAGACCAAAGCTCGCGCCGGAACTTCATCTCATCCAGCTCTGCAATGCGGACGCCGTTCTTGTCGGCAGGGATGTGTTTCGCCACAATGTCCATTGCCACTTTGCAGAGGAAAAGATTCGTGCCAATTCCTGCGGTTGCCGTGATGCCGGTTGTTTCAAGCACATCGAGGATGATCTTCATGGCGAGGTCATGTGCCGAGAGCTTGTAGGTATTCAGGTAGTCCGTCACGTCCATGAACACCTCGTCGATGGAGTAGACCACAATATCTTCCGGGGCAATATACTTGAGATAAACCTGATAGATGCGGGTGCTGTACTCCATGTAATACGCCATCCGGGGCGGCGCGATGATGAAGTCAATCGCCAGATACGGGTTTGCTTGCAGCTCAGAGTGGAAGTGTGATGTGCCGTCCAGTCTGTGTCCCGGCGCGTCGTGCTGCCGTCCGGCATTCGCTTCCTTCACACGCTGCTTGACTTCAAACAGCCGTCCGCGTCCGGAGATACCGTAGCTTTTGAGAGAGGGTGTAACGGCAAGGCAGATAGTCTTGTCCGTCCGGCTCTCATCCGCGACAACGAGATTTGCGTCCAGAGGATCTAAGCCGCGCTCCCGGCACTCCACGGAGGCGTAGAAAGATTTCAGGTCGATTGCGATATAGGTTTTGTCTTTCATTTTCGGCTGTCCTCCTTCCCGCAATGTATAAAAGCAGGAGCTTATGCGCTGCCAATCAAGTCCTCCGTCCTATCAAAGCGGCATCGGTGTCCGGGCGATCAGAATGACCGCCAGAATCGCGCCCACAAATGCCGCTGCCCCTACGACCGCCAACACCTTTTTGTCGAGCTTCTTCTTCGCTGCCTTGCCAATCAGCGCAGCGCAAGCCATGCAGACAGCCGCAGCAACAAGCGCAATGCCCAGCGTTTCCCATAGCCAAGAAAGTTCATGTAGGATTTTCATGCGTTCATCATCTCCTGTTCGTTAAACTGGAATTTATAGTCCTCTCAAAACCAATTTGCTTTTTCTTCTCGAAATACGGGAATATCACTATCTCGATATGGATTGTAATTATGAAGATTGCAACCAAACTCTTTTAATGATTTTATTTTGTTATCCTGTGTCCATACAATTAAAGATATTCCGTCAAATTCTTCAACATTTCCATTATTCATTTTGTTTTTAAAATACCACTCCACGATTGTTTGATTGCCTTGATGAAAAAATTGCTTAATCTCCCAGACAAGAACACTTCCACGTGTATTCCATTCGTCAAACCAGTGCTTTACCGTTTTGCGGTTTTCATATTTAGGACTCCAACTCTCAGTATATACAACATCATCTGTAAAAATATTGTCAATTCCTAAATCTGCTTTCTTAATCCACATATCAAACCATAATCGGATAATTTTTTCTCTCTCGTTCATAAAGCACCTCCACAACTTCCGATTTGTCTGCCCCTTAAAGTCCAAGTCCTTCAACCCACGCCGCAAGCTCCTGATGCCCGACGCAGCCCTTGAAAACCTTGCCGTCCATCAGCTTTGCGCCTTTGCAGCTCGGCGCAAGGCGTTCGTTCGTCTTGCCAATGCCGCTTCCGCCGGAGGTTGCAAACGGGATGATCGTCT
>OGER01000733.1_pt1 | contig 32342 bp, 31 predicted proteins | sample 1570691 | NCBI WGS metagenome assembly OGER01 (sample SAMEA2582143, study PRJEB24529) | metagenome | biome: Human gut stool | place: China | collected 2011
TGATAGCCAGAACCAGGCATGATGAATACCAGTATGAGGGAATCAAGGTTATTGATATTGCAGATTGGTTGTTGGATAAATAAATCTATTAGCCAAAAATGAAAAAAAGAAGAAATTGGCTAATAGAATAAAGCGAACCAAATAGAGGATAATGAATAAGGCATTGGTCATAATCGGCTGATGCCTTTTTTGTGCACCATTTTAAGCAGATATAAAGTGGTTTATAAGAAAATATAGGCGCAGTTATAGGTGCCGAAGATTTAGGTTCTACGATTAAGTATACTGTTCTTGTAAATGGAAAAGTATTAACTTTCTTTGAGGACCAACTTTCTGTTGTCAGTGCACAGAATAATGACTTGTTTTATTCTGCTAAAGACGTTAATTCCTTGCTTACTGCAAGATTGATACTCAATCCGAGTATCACTTCGTTATATTCTCTAAATTTCGCGAAAATTGATTTTATACCATATCAATTTCGTCCTGCCTTAAAGATTATTAAATCCGATAGTCCGTGAATTTTAATCGCTGATGGGGTTGGCGTTGGTAAAACTATTGAAGCCGGACTTGTGCTCAAAGAACTTGAAGCCAGATTTGACATTAAGTCTGTTATGGTTATTTGTACTCGTCCTCTTATTACTGAAAAGAAATGGCAAAATGAGTTGAGACGTTTCGGTTAAAAATTCGCACATATAGATGGCAAACAACTTAGCTATTGCATTGATGAAACAATAAACGATGACGGTGAATGGCCGAGTGACTATCAAAAATGTATAGTTTCGTACTCTTTGTTTGACGAATCTGTCGTTTGTGGAACATGTGATGGCGGATTGACTAAACTTAACAAAAATTCATTGATCGACATGACGCCTTTCCCGAAATTCGATTTGGTAATTATTGATGAGGCGCATCATATCAAAAATCCCAATACATACGCATATCAAGCGGCGCATATGTTTTGCGATAATGCAGAAAGTATTGTTTTACTTACCGCAACGCCTGGTGTTGGTGAGAACAACAAGGTTGGACGTGCAGAGATTTCTAAGTACTTAGGATTCCTTGGAACAGAGATTGATGACGAGAAGAATAACGTAAGAGGCGAGGATAGAGTGATTTCTAAGGATGGCTGCAAGGTTGTTATGCTTTGTGTACCAACAAATGAAGAACTCGCTATCGCAAGACAGACGCTTGAGTTAGTGAAATAATTAATAAGATAGAAAAGAGAATTGTTTTAGATATTTTGTATGGTTATTATTGACATAATTGAGTAAATATTGTACACTTGAACAAGAATGCAGTTCATAAATGCGAACATGATTAGATTATAATGATTGGAGAGTGAAAAGTATGAATAGGACAGTAGAGCGTGCATTTTCTATTCTTCAACTGATTGCAAGCAGAAAGGATGGAATCACATTGCAAGAGATTGCAAATGAAATGGATATTGCCAAGAGCAGTGCATTTGTTATTGTGCAAACATTGTTGGAATTAAATTATATTTCAACAGTGAAAAATAATGAGAAGAAATATTGCCTTGGTATTGAAATTTTTTCTTTAGGAATGAAATATCTTGCTGGGACAAACTTTGTAGAACAATGTTCTCTTGTTTTGCCAAAACTTGCGGAAAAATATAATAAGACAGCCTTTGTGGGGGTTCTGCAAGGAACAGATGTAGTATATGTGTACAAGTACGTTGCTCCAAATGCAAAACTAGCTACATGTGAATTGGGAGCGCGCAAGCAGGCTTATGCTACGTCGTTGGGCAAGGCTGCTATTGCTTTTTTGCCGGACAGCGAAAGAATGGATATAATAAATAGTATTGTTTTTGAAAAACATACAGAGAGAACCATTGCTTCAAAAGAGGAATTCATGGAAGAAATGAGAAAGACTAGAGAGCGTGGGTATTCTATAGAAAAGGGAGAGCTTGAGAAAATTACAAGCTGTTGTGGCGCACCTATATTTGATTATAGCGGTAGAGTAGTGGCGGCTGTTTCGCTCTCGGATTTTTATAGGGAAGACGAGGATACCAATGCAGTAGCAGAAGAATTGAAAGCTGCAGCAATTCATGTTTCAAGGTTGATGGGATACTCCGGTGATTTTATGCATTAGACAATGTTCACAAAAAACTATCGGTAAAATTGATAAATATATAAAAAATGCTAAAGGGGATTGACAGAAGAAAAGAAAAGAGGTATAAAATATATAAACACAGTTTATATATAAATGAGAATTGATGTAATTCTACACATAGTAAAGTGTTCTAGCCTTTCTGGAAAAGGGTGTTTTCTGGAAAGGCAAAAAAATACACACAAAAAAGAACTGAGTTCATATATATAAACAATTAAGGGCTATTTGATTTGAAGGGAATTGTATCGGATGTTATGAGAGAGGGGGTATAGATACTAGAATGTAATACATGATGTTGGAATAGTCGCAATTGGGTCGTATTAATGCGAAAAGAAACAATTACGATTTAAGGTAATAATTTAATCTAAAGGAGAAGTATATGAAAGAAACAGATATTGAAATGCGTAATCCCCATACAAGGGAAATATTGAAGGTGCTGAAAAAAGAATGGCGGTTATATGTATTGCTGCTTCCTATGGTTCTCTGGTTTGCTATGTGGTCATTCAAGCCCATGGGCGGTTTGATGATTGCTTTTGAACGTTTTGAGGCTGGATTAGGAGTTTGGGGAAGTGATTTTAAAGGAATTAACAACTTTCTAAATATAATAAGTGGAGTTAACAAGGAAATGTTTTGGCAAGCATTTAGAAACACTTTTGTTATAAGTGCTTACAGTCTTGTTTTTGGTTTTCCTATTCCAATTATATTAGCATTATTATTCTCAGAAATTGAAAATGATTTTGTTAGAAAGCTTACACAGACAGCTACATATTTGCCACATTTCCTTTCTGAAGTTACAATCACTGGTATTACTTTAATGCTTTTATATAGCGGTGCTAATTCAAGTGGTGTTATTGCAGGGTTGTTCCAAAGCCTTGGATTGATAGAACCGGGAACAGCTATGATGCAAGTGTCTAATTATTTTAGACCGGTTTATATCATTGTAGGAATTTGGAAAGAAAGCGGATACAACTCAATTGTATATTTTGCAGCTATCATGGGTATATCACCAGCTTTATATGAAGCATTGAAAGTTGATGGTGGTAATAAATTTCAAGAAATAAGATATGTAACTTTTCCGGGAATGGCTCCAACACTTATCATAATGATTATTATGAGAATTGGTCACATGTTATCTATTGGTTATGAAAGAGTATTGTTACTTTACAATGCAAATACATATGTAACTGCGGATGTATTATCAACTTTTGAACAGAGAATAGGTATTCTGTCAAGTAATTATGGAGTCGGCGCTACGGTCAGCCTCTTCAATTCACTTATTGCATTTGCTCTTGTAATTGGTGCTAACACAATAAGTAGAAATATATCGGATACATCTTTGTGGTAAAGGAGATAGGGCATGGAACGATTAAATAAGAGTGAGAAGATATTTAAGATTTTTTCGTATATAGTAGTAATTTTATTTGCTCTACTTGCACTTTATCCGGTTGTATACGCATTCAGTGTTTCGATAAGTGGCAAGGTGGCATATGAGAGTGGACAGATTGTCTTACTTCCAAAGGATGTTACATTACAAGCGTATTATATGATACTTCATAATAAGGGATTTTGGATATCATATACAAATACTTTGTTTTACACGGTTCTGGGAACTGCTTGGAGTATGTTCGTTTCTTTGACAGGTGCATATGTCTTGCAAAGTTCAAAACTACTTTTTAAAAGACAATGGAATTTCTTGTTGGTATTTACAATGTGGTTTAATGCAGGAATGATTCCTCATTATTTGAATTACATGGATATGCATGTAAACAATCGTTGGGGTATGGTTTTTGCATTTGGCGTACAGGCATATAACATTATTCTTTTAAGAAACTACTTTAGTAGTATTCCGAAAGAAATTGTAGAAGCTGCCATTATGGATGGGGCAAATGAATTCCAGGTTTTTGGAAAGATTTTTATTCCAATGTCAAAAGCAAGTATTGCAACAGTCACATTGTTTTATGCAATAAGCAGATGGAATGGTTATTATTGGTCTAGAATGCTCTTGACTGATCCATATGAACAGCCTTTACAGGTATACCTTCGTCAGTTAATTGAAAACTATCAAAAGTTGTATGATGAGTCTCCTGTAAATCTGAAATATTCTGCAGATAGTCTTGCTTATGCCATTATTATTTGCTCAATAATACCTGTGTTAGTGATTTATCCGTACATCCAGAAGTATTTTACTAAGGGAGTAAATATGGGTGGCGTTAAAGGATAGATATATAATTAATGATTTCCCCAAGGGGAGAAAGAGAGGATTACACATGAAAAGAAAAAAATTATGTGTTGCGCTTGTAGCAGCGATGACTACAATGTGCCTGGCCGGATGTAGTGGTTCAATAGTTGAAAAGGCAAACGAATCGGCAAAACAAGATGAAGTAGTTAATGAAAGTACAGAGGCGTTACCTCCAAGTGAGAGTGAAGTAGAAGTGCAGGAAAGTCTTGATTTAACAGACTTAACAGAAAATGTACCACTTAAATTCAATCTTGCGTATGGTAATAAGTCAAGAACTATGACATATGGTCAGGAATCGCCATTAACAATGCCGGATGGAACGGTAGTAACATCTGGTATGCTTAAGCCGATGTGGAGCTATGTAGAAACACAGATGAATAGTAAGTTCACAGATGTGACTGTGCAGGATCAGAAGGCAACAGAAATGATTCAGACTCAGTTAACGACAAACTTTTCCGGAGCAAATATTTTTGGTGGTAACTCAATTGCAAATGACCTTATGTACTATGGAACAGAGGGTAAATTTGTAGACTTAACAGAAATGATGGAGCAGGGATATATGCCTAATTTCAAGGCATATCTTGATAAAAATCCAGATGTAAGAAGTGCAATCACTGCGTATGACGGAAATATATATCATGTACCATACATTGCAGAGATTGGTTCATTTGCAAGAACATTTAATATTAGAGAATCCTGGGTAACAACGTTGTTAGATGAAGCAAATATTTATGATGCTAATAGCCTTGATTTATACTATGAAGGTTTCTATGTGGGAGACAACAAGAGAACAGGTAAAAATGGTGGAACTGTAACTCCTAAGGAAGGTATTTCGATTACAAAGAAAACTGATGAAAGTATTATTGAAATCCAGAATAATTTAGGAGAAAAGAATGGTGAAACACTCACCATGGCTCTTATCGAGTATATTAACAATAACTATGATTATGAGAATCCATCTGAATTATATCTTGGAGAAAAGGCTGCATACGATATTGATGAGCTTGTAGCCTTGATGCGTTGTATTAAGGCAAATCCGACATTGCTTACAGGAGGAAAAGCGGATGTTGTGTGGCCGATGTTTGTGAGACAGTCTTCTTACAGAGAAGATTTAATGAGATTAGGAACATACTTCGGTGGTGTTCGTGCCCATGGTTCAGATTCATACGAAGCAAGATGGGTAATTGATGAAGCTGGTGATATTCAGTATACATATGCTACAGAAGGTATGTATAACTTATTACATTATCTTTCCCAGATGGAAGCAGAAGGTTTAATTTATTCCGATACTTATGATACAACAAACAAAACAAACTTCCGTAGTACATTATGGGGAACTGATGACGGAGAAGCTCCTTCATATGGATTTATGACATTTGACTGGATTGCATCTTCAACATCTGATTCTTTAAATAAAGATACAGTAAGTATCTTACCGCCGGTTGCTTGTGTAAATGGTGTATGGCAGTATTACATCGACAATACTCGTGTTATTAAGCCGGATGGATGGGCTATTTCGGTAGCTGGCTCAACAGAAGACGAAGTACATAGAGCATGTGCAGTTATGGATTACTTCTTTACAGAAGAAGGACATCAGGTTCAGAACTATGGTGTTCCTATGATGGTTGAAGAAAATGAGTTCTTCGTAGGTCCTGATGGAATCGAATATCCTAAATTTAATAGCTGGGTAGTTGAATCAGCAGGTGAGTTTGCTAAGGGAGATTTATCTACTTTCCTTAGAGACTGGATCGGAAGTATTATGCCTATCGGATACGAGAAATCTATCGGTTTTGAGTACCAGTATACTTCAGAAAGAGGATACGATGCTTGGACATTGCTCCAGAATTCTACTACAAATATGCCTTCATATTCAGGTGAGGGTCTTGAAGGAGAAAATCCAAATTATTATAAATTGATTCCACCAGTATTTTCTTTAACAGCAAAGCAGTCTGAAACGATTGCTGAGAATACATTCTTTGATGATAGTATTACAGAAATGATGTTTAATATTGTTAGATATGGTACAAAGGGCGGAGCGCCTACGGGAGCAGTGGTTCCGGAAAGCTATGATGAGTATCTCGCTGAGTTTAACGCAAAGGGACTTCCTGTTTATGTGGAAACATATCAGAATGCATACAGAGTTATGTTGATTAATAATCAGTAAAAGTATATTAGGGGTAGAGAGTTTCTCTACCCCAGTATATAAAAAGGAGCATTATATGCAGAAATTAATAAAAACTCAAAAAGTAACTGCTATGATTTATATAGTTATGGCAATTATTATCTTTTTATATTCGTTGTGCTTTATGACAGAGTATAGTGATTTGTTCGGATTAATGCTTAAAACGAATAGTCATATTACAAACTTCTATAAAAATATACTTCAAAAGTTTAATTGGCAGATTTTTAGATTATCACTTGGTGGTATTGCAGGGATTGTACTTATTTATGTATTAGAGATTATGACTAAAGTAGTGGATAAGTTTGCCTTGATTGTTATTGAAGCTTTATTGCTGTTTAATATAGGCGGATGTGGTTATTCGATTATGAACTTGAATGCTATTCAAGCGTATTATAAAACACTTGATTTTCAATATATTGAGTTGGAAGGTGTAAGTGACTATGTGTTAAAGTTTACCGCATTTAATATTGGTAATGTAGTTTATGTTGGACAAATAATTGTAAGTCTTGCATTTGGAATTGTCATAGCGGCATGTCATATTAAATTTGTTAAGTGCAGGAGGGAAAACAATGGAAAATAAAGCTGAACGATTAGAAGAAAAACAAAAAAAAGTTCATGTTTCTTTGTTTCGAAAAGAAAAAGTATCTTATAGTTTGACTTTGTTTGCAATTATCGCAGAACTTGTATATGTAATTGGGATCCTTGATGTGATGAATAAATCATATTGGATGGGAATTACAGTAATGGTAAATATTCTTATGTTATTTTTAATGTTTACATGTGCAGTAAAGATGAATGTTTACGATAAAAAATGGGCATTTATTGCTTTAGTAGTAGCAGTATATTTAGTGATTCGCCAGCTGGTATTAGTTCCAATTGTTTTACAGCCATATGATAGACAGTTGTTGATTGCGGTTTCTAATTTTGTAGGTGCTGCTTTAATGGCATTTAGTGGAATTATTTGTATAGATAAATCTGAAAAGAGAAGAAAATTACAGATTGAACTTGGTAATAATAGAGAAAAATAATAGAGGTGAAGAGATGGGAGACTTACAGTTTAAGAATATTAATAAAGTATATCCGAATGGGTTTCATGCAGTTCATGATTTCAACCTAGACATAAAAGATGGAGAATTTGTCGTATTTGTAGGTCCTTCAGGCTGTGGTAAGTCTACCATTCTTAGAATGGTGGCAGGGCTAGAAGAAATATCAAGTGGTGAGTTATTAATGGATTATCGTATGATTAATAATTTATCGCCAGTTGATAGAGATATTGCAGTTGTATTTCAAGACTATGCCCTGTATGGAAATATGACAGTGTATGACAATATCGGAATAAGTGACCGATTGAGACATCAAAAGGACACGGATAGTTTAAATAGAATTATAAATGTTTCAGAATTATTTGGCCTTGAGGCGCTTTTAAATCGTATTCCGGGCCAGTTGTCAGGAGGACAGAAGCAGAGAGTTGCGTTGGCACGTTCTGTAATGCGTCATCCAAATGCTTTTTTAATGGATGAGCCGTTATCCAATCTTGATGCTAAATTGAGGGCCAGCGCACGTAGGGAAATAGTAAAACTTCACAATGATCTAGGTGTTACTACGATATATGTTACACATGATCAGACAGAAGCAATGACCATGGCAGATAGAATTGTAGTATTGAAAGATGGTGTAGTACAGCAAATAGGTACACCGGAAGAAATATATAATCATCCTACTAATCTTTTTGTCGCAGGTTTTATTGGATCACCGCTTATGAATTTTATGGATGGAGTGGTTGACGGAGAATATTTCGTATTTGGGGAGCATAAGCTTAAGCTTCCAAAGGATATATTAGATAGATTGCAAGATTATATTGGTGAAAAACTTGTTTTGGGTATTAGACCGGAATGTACATCATGTGCTAGTGAACAAGATGAGAATGTTGTATCAGGAATACTGGAAAATAACGAGTATTTTGGTAGCAGTAATGTTTTATATGTAAAAGTTGATGATAAAAATGTACTAACTTGTAGAACTAGTGTGGCAAATAGTAGTTTGAAAGTAGGACAGAAAATAGGGGTCAAATTTGATATGGATCGTTTATATTTCTTTGACTCTGAGACAACACTATTGATTTTGGATATAGGAGTAATGGATTAAGATGAATAAGAATAAGGATAATAATATAGAATTGGTAACAATTGCAAAGCTACTTATAGCAGTAGCTGCCATAGTGCAACTTATTTTTGCAGAAGTACATATAGCGGCATTGCTATTAATGGAAAATGAGATTTGTGGATTTTTAATGTTTTTGTTTGTATTGACTGGTCTTATAGCCTTATTTGAAGCTACAAGAATTAATAAAGAAGAAATGAAAGATAAATTGATAACAATCTGTGTGTGTGTATTGACCTCAGGGATTGGATATTATTTGATAACAATATATAGAAATGCAATTAGTATACAAAGAAGTATTGATGTATCTATTATGAATAAGGCTATTGTATTCTGTTTTGGTATTATAGCAATGTTCTTAGTTTCCGGCATGTTAGTTTTTATTGATATCATAAAGTCAAAAAAGAAATAATGTTTACTGCAAAGGATGTGGGTTGAGATGGCAAATCAAAATAAACAAGGAAAAAGAAGAATATCGGATAATGTTAAGGCAGCTCTTTTAAGATGGTGGATCGCAGGAATGTGTTATTTTTTTGTAGGATTTGGAACAACAGCGGGTCTTGCAAATAATCCGTTTGATTTATGTTTCTTTCTTGGAATTGCGATAGGTCTTGCAACGGTAGTAATATACAACCCTATTGCTTATGGAATGTTTAATATTCAGAGAAGAGGAAGCAGTGTGAATAAAAAGTATTTAGAACGAAAAGGTTGGGAAAATGCAGTATTCAAGCTTCTGGAGATCTTCAAGAGTATGTTTATTGTGGTTTTGGTTTATATGTCGTATCAACAGATAAATCTTTTTATTAACCATCTACAGGACAATCCTATGGATACGGTTGTAGTATCTGGTGAGCCATTTGGTTTTGCCACATTATATATATTGTATTATATAATTATCATTTTTCTGTGGGATGTTATATGGAAATTAAGACATAAGGGAGATGTGCTAAATGGGTAATTTAGTTTTTATTGGAGATTTAACTGCATATCAGAAAGAAATAGATAACATAAGAAGTAAACAGTATCAAAGACTTCTTACGCAGGCGGATCGTTATCAGAAGATGGAACTTCCTAAGATTCATCCTAAAGAGAGCACTACTTATATAGGGATTGCAATTGTAAATTTAGCATTAGCATATCGTTTGAGTGGATGTAAGAAATATTTGGATGATGCAAAACGTTTTATAAATGCGGTATTATCTTATGAAAAATGGGGTAATGCACATTTGGTGAATGTAGATTTATCAGCGTCATGGATATTATTTGGACTCTCCCTAGGATATGATTGGCTGAAATATGATTTGACAGATGAAGAGAGAACTAGGGTTGTAGATAAAATTCGTCATCATGCAAAGATAATGTATGATTATAGGATTAATACTTATGGAACCGGATGGTCTTCAAATTTTTATCAGAATCATAATTGGATTAATATGACCGGACTTGCAGCAGCAGGATATGTATTACAGGATGATTATGAAGAAGGTAAAAAATATGTTGAAGAAGCAAAGTACAATTTTGAAAGAGTATTTAGCTATCTACCGGAGGATGGTTCTAATTATGAAGGCGTAGTTTACTGGCGATATGGTGGAATGTGGCTTTTTGTATATGCACATCTTTTGAAAGTACAAGAGGGCATTGACTACTTTAAGATGAGCGGGTATTTAAAAAACACATTTTATTATAGATTGTATCAGGCATGTGGTGATTTAAGACAACAGATGAACTTTGGTGATTGTCATGACAGACATAGTGGACATACGGCATGTGTGTACTATAAGTGTGCATCTGAATATGGAAATGGATATGCACAAAAACTCGGAAATCTTGTGGTAGATCAATTTTTGGAAGAAGAAGCATCCCAAAGTAAAGTAAAACCAGGAATTTTGCCGGAAGCAGTTTTTGAGTTTTTATGGTATAACCCTAGAATCGAAGAGAAAGATTTCTCAAATCTTCCACTTGTGAAATATTTTGAAGATCTGGGACTTTTGACTGTACGAAATAGTTGGAATTTAGATAGCAAGGTTTTAACGATAAAGTGTGGATATCCAGGTGGAAAAAAACAATGGTTTACAAGCCATAACTTACAAAAAGAAGAAGGAATACAGTGTCTTTCCTTATCGCATCATCATCCGGATAATCTTTCATATATTTTCTCAAGTGGTAGTGAGTACTTGAACTGTGAAGATGGATATAACCGAAATATTATGCCGGATTCACACAATGTGATTTTGGTTGACGGAACTTATGCGGATGTGTCTGATGTAAATGATGTATATGTTGCAAGTATAGAATCAAGGCTTGAAAAAACAAATGGTCAATATGATGTGGAAGATTATGGCGGAAATGTAACATGTTTTGAAGCGAAAGGGTCTTTAGTTGTTTATCGTGGTGAAACCCAAAACATATATCCACTGGAATATGGCATGAAAGAAGTAAGTCGTACCTTATTTACGGATGGGTTAAAATTCTGGGTATATATTGATGTATGTCGAAGTGATAAAGAGCATAAATACACTATAATTTCGAATACAAACAAACGAGCAAATAAATGTGATAATGCCGAATATAATACTTATGTTTATTCAATGGATACTGGTGATATCAGATATACTGTTTTTTCAAATGAGGAAATCCAGTCAAGACAATATAATCAAGAGATCATCAGTGTGATGACAACACAGGAGCCGGATAAAGTATGTAAAACAACAATAGAAACATTAGCTATAGAATCAACTGAAAGAGTTTATGATCAAGTATTCTTTGAATGTTTTACATATGAAAATGCTGGGACAGAGATTAGCTTTAATGATGGTGTTTTGACAATAAAGGATGAAGGAAAGACATATTTATTATCTTGCTCGCCTAAAACTAATAAAGTTGATATTCTGGTTCGTGAAGGTGTCGTGCTTCTTAATGAATTTCACTTATAAGAGGGAATTGTATGAATTATTTAAATAAAAGTTTTGAAGAACTAATAAATTTAGAAACTAATAAGAAAACGATTATGGATATGAAGGCGGACGTAGATTCGTTTATGCCGTCGTTTTCTGACTCGCCTCAAAGCTTAAGCAGGTGGGGACACCACTATTTCTGTGACGATGATGGAGGTAGGTTGATATTTGACTTAGCTTCTCCTCATGAACATAAATGTGAAGTCTGTGGAAAAGTCTATAAAGGTGAACTATTTGATAATGTATGGACTTATTTCTATAGAAATAGGGCAGTTGTTTTAGCATTGGTTTCAGCCGTTGTATATAAGGCTATTAAAGAAAAGAAATATTTCGATTATGCGGTTAATGTGATTGATTTTTATGCAGAGCATTATACCGAATTTGTATTACATAATAAGGAAAATGACATTTGTGATTCTTATGAGAACATGAAATGGGGTTGTGGTAGGATGATGCCGCAAGGATTGAATGAATCAATCGTTGCAATTCGATTTGTTCAGACAATAGAAATTTTGCGAGACGAACTTGATTCAAAATGGCTTAATAAGATATATCATAAAATGTTTCGTGAAATGTTTCTGCTATTGGCACCACAGGCTACACGTATTCATAATATTAGCTGCTGGAATTTGTCTGCGATTGGTGTAATGGGACTATCTTTCCAGGATCAGGAAATGATAGATTTCACATTTAACAGTGAATATAATATTCGAAGGCAGTTGCAGACAGGTGTAACAGCTGATTATTTTTGGTATGAAGGATCAATTCACTATAATTTCTTTATTTTGGAAGGTATGTCATATTTGTTCTTGTTTAGCAAGATTTATGATTATGATTTTGGTGAAAAATGTAGTGATATCTTAAAAAATATGTTTATTAAAGCATATTTATATGCATTTGATAATCAGTATCTGCCTAATCCAAATGATGGATGGCCAAACTTGAACCTTAAAACATTCAGCTATATTTATCATACTGTGGCGAGAGCCTTTGGAGAAAATAGTGAAATAGGTAATATAACAAAATTGATTGAAAATTCAAAGGAGAAGAGGACCGCGTTACCTCTATCTGAGCCATACTATTGTAATAATCAAGTATGTCTTGAACAGTTGATTTTTAATATTGATTTTGATTATGAAAAGGTAGAACCGGTAGTAAGGGAATCTTATAACTATACGATGTCAAATTATGCGATGTTACGGAATAAGAATTGGAATGTATTTATGAAATACGGATTAAATGGAAAGTCGCATGCACATCCGGATATCATGAACATTGAAGTCGTATATAGAAATCACAGAGTTTCTAGAGATATTTCAAATGCTGGATATCGTGCAAGGCTCTGCAACGAATGGCATAGAAAAACCTTGGCTCATAACACAGTATGCTGGAATGGTAGAGATATTACCTCAGTTGAACCTGGAAAAAGTATTGAATTTTCAAAGGATAGTATAACCGCTAAAGCAGATGATGTGTACGAGGGAATAGACTATACAAGAACTGTTAGAATATCTGAAAATGCTATTCATGATAGATTCTGTGTATCAGGTAACAAAGAAGGAACATATGATTATCTATTCCATTTTGAGGCTGACTTTTCTTTTGAACATACTTTAGAAGTTGAGACAGGAGATTTAGAGTTTAAAAATAACGGATATCAGCATATTGTGGACACAAAAAAGGTTGTTTCAAATACTAAGTATGTAGAATTATATGCTGTTTCGGGAGAATTTAGATTCCAAATCGGAATAGAGTTGAAGGAAGAACAGGAATTATACTTACTTCGAACTATGGATAATCCGGTGAATAGAGTTCGAAACTCTATATTAATAAGAAGTTATAAGAGTAATCCAGAATATGAAATAGTGCTTAAAGCATAAAATAATATTTTATTAGTTGTATTGTCTAAAATTATTATTCTTCTATATGTGATTGTTGAACACAGCATAGAGAGGATATTAAATAATATTAATAAAGAAAGGAGAGTCAGCTAAGTAAGCTGACGGAATTAATTATGAATGCAGTTATTACAGGAGGAACAGGTGGTATTGGATTAAGTGCGGCGCTTGAGCTTGGAAAGGTAGGATATAGTATTATTATTACCGGAATCGATGAGAACATGGCCGTAAGTGCTTTAGAAACACTTAAGAATAATAATATTAATGCAGAGTTTATTAAAGCAGATTCAATGAACGAGGAAGAAGTAAATAGTGTATTTGCTGAAATTGAAAAAAAGTACGGAACAATAGATGTTCTTGTTAATAATGTAGGTGGTCTTGGTGGAAGACAGAGATTTGAAGAAATGGAAACATCCTTTATGAGAAGGGTAATGGCATTAAATTTTGATAGTGCATTTTTTGCTTCACGTGCAGCAATTCCTATGCTGAAAAAATCAAAGAATCCATCTATCATTAATTATAGTACGATTGCGGTACATACAGGTGGTGGTCCTGGTGCAGGTATTTATGCAGCAAGTAAGGCCGCTATTGAGGGTCTTACTCGTGCGTTGGCAAAGGATTTAGCAGAGTATGGAATTCGTGTAAATGCTATTTCTCCGGGAACAATTGATACACCTTTCCATGCAGCGACAGAGCGTTCTATAGTAGAGTCATGGAAGAATGGTATTGTTATGAAGCGTCTTGGAGAACCTTCAGAAGTAGCTACAGTTATTGAATTCTTAGCATCAGAGAAAGCATCTTATTTGACAGGAGAAGTAATTCAGATTAACGGTGGTCAGCAGTTTATTTAAGATTATATGGTAGTGAGGAAAAATGTATGGTTTTGAAATATGAGGATATTAAACCGACAAATCCGGCTCCGGGAATTACAAGGAGAATTCTTGCTCATGGTGGTAAAATGATGGGTGTAGAAGCGTCCTTTGAGAAAGGGGCGGTTGGTAGTGTTCATGTACATGAGCATGAACAGATTAGTTATATACTATCGGGTACATTCGAGTATGTTGAAAATGGACAAAGTTTCATTTTGAAAGCTGGTGACAGTTATTATGTGGAGCCTAATGTTCCGCATGGTGCTACAGCGTTAGAAGAAGGTGTAATATTAGATATATTTACTCCTCAAAGAGAGGATTTCCTCTAGAAATAAAGGGAATGATTATGCTGATAATTTCACATAAGCGTTCCCTTATTTTTTAAATAGAAAGGGTCATTATGGATAAAGTTTTAGAACAAATTAGTAAAATTGGTATTGTTCCTGTTGTTAAGATTGATAATGCAAAAGATGCACTTCCACTTGCTAAAGCATTGTGCGCTGGAGGGCTTCCGTGTGCGGAGGTTACTTTTAGAACGGCTGCTGCTGCGGAAGCTATTGAGATTATGACAAAGAATTTTCCGGATATGTGTGTTGGAGCAGGTACTGTGCTTAATTCAGAACAGGTTGATGCTGCAGTAGCCGCCGGAGCAAAGTTTATTGTTAGTCCGGGATTAAATCCTAAAACCGTACAGTACTGCATCAGTAAAGGGGTCCAAATGACTCCGGGCATTTCAAATCCATCTGAAATTGAGCAAGCAATCGAGTTAGGACTTGATGTTGTAAAATTTTTCCCTGCTGAACAGTCGGGTGGTCTTGCAAAGATAAAGGCAATGGCCGCACCTTATGTTAATATGAGGTTTATGCCTACAGGTGGTGTTAATGTAAATAATCTGACATCATATTTGGACTTTTCAAAAATCATAGCATGCGGTGGTTCTTGGATGGTTCCGGGTGACTTAATAAATGAAGGCGCTTGGGATAAGATTGAGGCATTAACTAGAGAAGCAGTATATACAATGCTTGGTTTTGAACTGGCACATGTAGGTGTTAACGCTGCTAATGAGGAAGATGCGATGAAAGCCGCTAATCGATTTGCTTTCTTATTTGGAATGTCGATTAAAAATGGAAATAGTTCTGTATTTGCAGGGAAGGCAATGGAAGTAATGAAGATGCCATTCAAAGGAAAGTTCGGACATATTGCAATTAGAACTAATTACATAGAAAGAGCTGTAAATTATATGAACACTGTTCTTGGAGTTGAGTTTGAAGAACCGGTAAGAGATGAAAATGGAAAGTATAAGGCTATATATCTAAAGGAAGAGATTGGTGGCTTTGCAGTGCATTTATTGCAAAAATAGAGAAAAGGAGTTTTATATATGGCAAAAGTAGTAACAATGGGAGAGATTATGCTTAGATTATCTACTCCTAACAATGAAAAATTTATTCAGTCTGACGAGTTTGATATTAATTATGGTGGTGGTGAAGCAAATGTAGCAGTATCGCTGGCAAACTATGGACATGATGCAGAGTTTATTACTGCTGTTCCTGATAATGAAATCGGAGAATGTGCTGTTGCGGCGCTGAGAAAATACAACGTTGAAACTAAGCATATTGCGAAATGTGGTGAGAGACTTGGTATTTATTTTTTAGAGAGTGGTTCTTCAATGAGACCATCCAAAGTGGTATATGATAGAGCTCGTTCATCAATCTCAACTGCTTCAGCTGATGATTTTGATTTTGATAAAATCTTTGACGGAGCAGATTGGTTTCATTTTACCGGAATTACTCCAGCTGTGTCTGACACAGCGGCAGTTCTTACAGAGGAAGCGTTAAAGGCAGCTAAAAAGCATGGTGTAAAGGTGTCTGTTGATTTAAACTTCCGTAAGAAATTATGGTCCTCAGAGAAAGCTCAGAAGGTTATGAAGAACCTAATGCAGTATGTGGATGTATGTATCGGGAACGAAGAGGATGCAGAGTTAGTATTAGGATATAAGCCGGGTAATACTGATGTTACGAGTGGTGATCTGGAGCTTGCAGGATATAAGTCAATATTTGAACAGATGGTATCTGATTATGATTTTGAATACTGTATTTCATCATTAAGAGTAAGTCATTCAGCATCTGATAATGGATGGTCAGCATGTATTTATTCAAGAGATACAAAGGAATTTTATCATTCTAAGGAGTATAGCATTCATCCGATTGTAGACAGAGTTGGCGGTGGTGATTCTTTCGCCGGTGGTGTCATTTGTGGAATGCTTGATGGTAAGAGTTTTAAAGATGCTTTAGAATATGGTGTTGCCGCATCAGCTTTAAAACATACTATTCCTGGTGATTTTAATTTGGTAAGCAGAAAAGAGGTTGAAACTCTTGCAGGTGGAGATGCTTCCGGACGTGTGCAAAGATAAAAAATAATTGTTAAGTTATTCTTAAGTTAGGGGGGAAACCATGAAGAACATAAAAATAAGATATAGAATACTTGTTCCTTTGTTAATGATAGTGTTAATGTTGATTGTATCTTGTATTGGAACCATTGTTAATGAAGATAAGATGTATAATATAAGCCGGGAAATGTCAGAAAACAATGCTACCAGTGTTTCTTTATTGGGAGATATTTCCACTAATGTAGAATCTATTAAACGTATTGCATTTGCGCATTGTTCGGCTTTACGTGATCAGGATATGGAACCCCTTGAAACAGAGTACACTAATCTTATGGAAGAGAATAAACTATTATTTTCTGAATTTGAGACTGTATTAGATCCCGGGGAAGAAACAGAGACATATAACAAATTTTTATCCTATTATAATGAATTTCTGGTAAGCATGGATGAGATACTTGTATTAAGTCGTGATAATCGGAATGATGTTGCTTCAGCAATGGCAACCAAATATCTCACATCACAAGGAGAGATGATTTCATCTCAAATCGAAATAATGCTTAATAGTAATAAACAAGGATTAGATAATGCAATACAAGAGAATGCTTCTATTTACAATTCAGCTCGTTTTGTCAGTTTTATGTTAATGCTGACAGGGCTTGTGTTATCTATAATGATTGTTTTAATGATTGAGCTAAATGTTATTAAGCCGATTTCACAACTGGACAGAGAATTAGGAATTATTGTTTCACAGCTAAAAGCAAAACAAGGAGACTTAACAAAACGAGTATCGGTAAAATCCAAAGATGAGATTGGAAGATTAGGTGAGGGAATCAATTCATTTATTGCTTGTTTACATGAAGTTATTGGAAGCATAGTGGGCAACACAGACAGGCTCGAACAAGTTGTAGGAAATGTAAATGCTAATGTATTAAATGTTAACAATAACAGTGCAGATATTTCTGCTACTATGGAAGAGTTATCTTCTGCTATGGATCAAGTGGCATCTTCAGTTTTCGCAGTTAATGGAAACACAATTGATATTGATAAGAAAATTGAAAACCTTGCAATTAGTTCGGATGAATTAAAATCTTTTGTGGATGAGATGAAAGAAAGTGCTTATGAGATAGAAAAAAATGCATCTTCTAATAAGCAAAAGGTAAATGAAGCGATTAATGAAATCATAGAATCTTTAGAGTCGTCCATTGAAGAAAGTAAGATTGTTGGAAATGTTGTAGATTTTACCAAAGAGATACTGAATATTGCATCGAAAACGAATCTGCTTGCGTTGAATGCTTCTATTGAAGCGGCAAGAGCAGGAGATGTTGGAAAAGGTTTTGCAGTTGTAGCGGATGAAATTAGATTGTTGGCAGATTCAAGCAAGGATGCAGCAAATAATATCCAGAGTATAGCCACAAAAGTTATTGAAGTTGTACAGGAATTGACAGATAGTGCAAGAAGTTTTATTGAGTATATCAATTACAATGTACTTCCCGATTATGACAATATGGTTACTTCCGGCAAGGAATATTATAATAGTGTAGCTCAAATAGATGAACTGGCTGAACATTATAGAAATATGACTGGTGAAATAAAGGAATTGATAAGAGATATTGTAGAATCCATTGATGGAATTGCTTCGGCGACTGAAGAAAGTTCAAAAGCCATTTATTTTGCAGCAGAAAGAATGGGATCTCTGGTTGAAGATGTAGGAGAGGTTTCAACTGAGATGGAATACAATAATGAAGTAATTACTTCTCTAAAGGGAGAAACAGATAAATTTGTAGTACTTTAAAAGGGATGGAATATGTAATGGATACGATAATTTTTGCACTAGAGGCAGTTTTTCCTATTATAATATTGATTTTTCTTGGGTATTATCTAAAAAGGCAAAAATTTCTTGATGATATATGGTTTAAAAATGGGAATAAACTTATTTTCAGATTATTTGTTCCGTGTTTGCTGTTTATAAATGTTTATAATATTGATTCGTTTACAAATATAAACTGGTCAGCAGTGCTTTTTTCTGAAATTGCGATAGTTCTAGTGTTTTTTATAGGCATTGTGGTTGTGAAGATGGTTATAAAGGATGATAAGCAGAAAGGTGTCGTATTGCAATGCATATTCCGTTCTAACTTTGCTATCATTGGACTTCCGTTGGCTGAAGCTTTAGGAGGTATTCAAGGGAAAGGCGTTGCGGCTGTAATTAGTGCTTTTTCTGTGCCGACATTTAATATATTATCTGTGCTGGCGCTGTCCTTCTTTGTAAAAAATGAAGACGGAAGAAAAGTAGGTATTAAAAATGTTTTTCACAAAATCGTTACAAATCCATTGATTATAGGAGTGGTATGCGGGCTTATAGCTTTGCTTATTCGCAGTCTGTTACCTAAGAGTGATGATGGACAAGTTATTTTTTCTATATCAAAGAATGTTAGGTTTATCTATGTGGCAATAGAAAATATTGCAAAAGCATGTTCTACGATTGCACTTATGGTTTTAGGTGGGCAACTAGATTTTAAAGCAGTAAGAGGTATGAAGCAACAAATTATTATTGGGGCTTTATCGAGAGTTGTTATTGTTCCGGGAATTGTGCTTGGGGTAGCAGTGTTATTGTCAGAATATTTAGAAGTTTTGAGTTTTGATGCAAGTATATACCCGGCACTCGTCGCATTATTTGGTTCTCCGGTTGCGGTTGTAAGTGCTGTAACCGCTCAGGAGATGGGGAGTGATGGTGTTCTTGCAGGGCAATTGGTTGTATGGACATCAGTTTTGTCGATTTTTACGTTGTTCTTTTTCGTACTTGTGTTACGTCTCATAGGAGTATTGTAAGATGATAAAAAAGCTTTAGGCTTTTTGGAGGTAATGGAGATGCGATTATGGTAAGGATAATTAAATTAAGTAAATTAGAAGATGCAATAGAATTTGTGAATGCGGCAGAAAAATGCGGTTTTGATGTTGACATTGGGTATGATAGCATTATTGTTGATGCCAAATCAATAGTTGGTGTAGCTGCATTAGGACTAGGTCGTCTACTAAGAGTTCAATATTTTGGACATAATTGTCATTTTGAAGAAGAATTGCGCAAATTAGAGATATAAAGTGCAAGTCTGTTAAGAAATAACTAACAGATAAAAAGGATGTCTTCTACAGAATAGAGGTTTTTAACTAGTCGGTTGATAAATCGTTATTCAAAGAAGACATCCATAAATGAATTATATGCAGAATCATAAAATCAAAAAAGCAAAAGAATAGATTTGTTTAGATTAATATGGGAGGAACAATACGTTGAATAATATAATTGTTGGACAGTCAGGTGGGCCTACGGCAGTAATTAATTCTTCGTTAGCCGGCGTATATAAGACAGCCAAGGACTTAGGTGTAAATAAAGTTTTTGGAATGCTTTACGGTATTAAAGGACTTTTAGATAGAAAAATCATTGACATGGATGAAAAAATCAAATCGGAACTTGATATTGAACTACTGAAGAGAACACCGTCTTCATTTCTTGGCTCATGTCGTTTTAAACTTCCGGAAATAGACGATAATACTGGAATTTATGATGAGATTTTTTGTATATTGCGAGAATATAATATTTCCGCTTTTTTCTATATAGGCGGAAATGATTCTATGGATACAATTAAGAAGTTGTCAGATTATGCTGCGGTTATCAATAGTACGATACGTTTTATTGGTGTGCCTAAGACCATAGATAATGATTTGGAGATGACAGATCATACTCCGGGGTTTGGAAGTGCTGCGAAATATATAGCATCTGTAACAAAAGAGATAATTCGTGATAGTCATGTATATGATATTAAAAATTTGTCAGTTATGGAAGTAATGGGGCGTAACGCTGGTTGGCTTACAGGAGCGACGGCACTTGCTACATGTGAAGATTGTGAAGGTGTGGATGCAATATATCTTCCGGAGTTAACATTTGATATTGAAAAGTTCCTGGATAAGGTTGGTGAATTATTCCAGAAAAAAGATGCGGTGGTCATTGCCGTTTCAGAAGGCATTAAAACATCTGACGGCAGATATGTATTTGAACATGGAGAGTTCAGCGAATACATAGATGCTTTCGGACATAAACAGCTATCAGGAACAGCTCGCTTTTTGGCTGATATGGCAGGACAGAAATATGGTTGTAAGTCAAGGGCAATAGAGTTATCTACACTTCAGCGTTGTGCAGGGCATCTTACATCCAGAGTTGACATTACAGAAGCATACCAGGTGGGAGGATATGCTGTAAAATCGGCTTTTGAAGGTAAGACCGGTATGATGGTAATACTGAAGAGGATATCAAACGATCCATATATATGCACTACCGATATTTATGATGTACATAAAATCGCGAATATGGAAAAGAAAGTACCTAGGGAATGGATAACAAGAGATGGTACATTTGTTTCACAGAATATGGTGAACTATATAAAGCCTTTGATTCAAGCAGAATTGACTCCGATTATGATAACAGGGCAGCCAAGGCATATTGTTTTGTAACGAGGTGATTTTATCTGTATGTAGGTAAAGTTTGGAGAAGGATTATACTTATTATTAAAATTAAGAGGGAAAAGAGAAAATGAAAAAAGTGTTAAAAAAAGAAATAGTTGCTTTTATGATAGCACTATTATTGGTGAATAATCTTTTTATTGGAGTTAGTGCTGCAGAAGTGTCCAAGGAAAAGGCAATCGAAGGTGTTACATCAGATGTATCAGAACAAAAAAAGGAAATACTGTCCGTGAAATTTGATACCGAAAGTGATGTAAAGGATGATGGTATTTATACTGATGGTGCAATGCTGGTCAGTGATGGTGATGCAGCAGCAACACAGAAAGCTCGTTATGAATTTGATGTCCAGAATGAAGGAACCATTAGTTTTGAATATGATTATAAGTTTGAAACTATAGTTGCAGATACGGATTGTATATCATTTGGTGTAGCATCCAAGTCAGATACAGGAAAAGATGCCAGCTCTGGTGACGGACGTGTTTTCCAGTTGAAAATGGTAAAGGACAAAATTCAATACAAAGCAGGAAATGCTTCTGATTACACGAAATATGATATTGATGGTACAGATTGGGTTAGTATTAGAGTTGAACTTGATTTAGCAGCAAAGAATTGTGATATCTATGTAGGTGATACATTAGCATTAGAAAATCAACCAATAGCATTAAAGAGTGAAGATGTGACTTTAACCGGAGTGGATTGTTTAGCGTTCTTTACAGATAAGTCTACATATGCAGATGCTTTGATTGATAATATCGGGGTGTATAAGTTAGTAACAACATCAAGTGTTACACCGGATGCACCTGAGTCAGACAATGAATCAAAAGAAGAAGTTCTGTCCGTGAAATTTGATACTGCCAGCGATGTAAAGGATAATGGAATTTATGCGGATGGTGCAATGTTGGTCAGTGATAGTGATGCAGCAGCAACACAGAAAGCTCGTTATGAATTTGATGTCCAGAATGAAGGAACTATTAGTTTTGAATATGATTATAAGTTTAAAACTATAGTTGAAGAGACGGATTGTATATCATTTGGTGTAGCATCCAAGTCAGACACAGGAAAAGATGCCAGCTCCGGTGACGGACGTATTTTTCAGTTAAAAATGGTAAAGGACAAAATTCAATACAAAGCAGGAAATGCTTCTGATTACACGAAATATGATATTGATGGTACAGATTGGGTTAGTATTAGAGTTGAACTTGATTTAGCAGCAAAGAAATGTAATATCTATGTAGGTAATACATTAGCATTAGCAGATCAGCCAATAGCATTAAAGAGTGCAGATAAGACTTTAACCGGAGTGGATTGTTTAGCGTTCTTTACAGATAAGCCTACATATGCAGATGTTTTGATTGATAATATCGGGGTGTATAAAATAGTAACAACACCAGGTGTTACACCGGATGTTCCTGTGGTATCAGAAAAGGTACCTGCAAACCTTGATTCAATTGATTATCTTGGAGATGGATGGAAAATTCAGGTTCCAGTAGAAAATCCTAATAAGCCTGGTTCCGTAAAAGAAGTTTATCCGGCTGAAATCGAAAACGGATATGCAGATGAATATTTCTATGTAGCTAAGGATGATGATGGTTGCGATGTAGTAGTATTCCACTGTCCTGTTGATGGATACAAAACCGGTAATACAACATATTCCAGATCCGAACTTAGAGAAATGCTTGATCCGGATGATAAAACAGTTAACTGGGGATGGGAAGGAACACATACACTTACTGCAAAACAAAAGGTTACACATGTACCTGCAAGTGGTAAGGTGATTACTTCACAGATTCATGGTATTGAAAAAAATGGTGATAATGCTAATCCACTTGTAAAAGTACAATATTATTATAAAGATGGAGAAGGATCAGTAAACGTATTTTTGAAGGATACAACAGCAAGTACTTCAGCAGACTTCACATATAAATATCCTAATGTGGATTTAGGTGAAGTGTTTACAACAGAAATTCAAGTAGTAGACGGTGTTGTATATGTAACAATTGATACAGAGGATTCAGAACCGGAAACTTATATGCATGACTTTGTAGCGGCTGATGCATATTGGAAAGAGACTTTGTACTATTTTAAACTTGGTAATTATATTCAAGACAGTACAGATACTAGTGCTACAGCTTATGCTGATGTGTGGGTATATAACGGAGATGTCGAACATACAGCTGAAGTAACGAAGATTGGTGTAGAAAGCCTTTCTATTGTTAATGAAGGAGTTAATATTGCTCCGGGCGAGAGAACTTCATTAGATGTGTCTGTAGCTCCGATTAAAGCATATAATAAAGACGTTACATGGTCAGTAATAGAGGGATTAGATGTTATTGCAGTAGACAAAGATGGTAATATTACTGCTAAAAAGTGTGGTGAAGCAAAAGTACGAGCAACAAGTGTAGAAAATACACAGGCTTATGCAGAATGTACCATAATAGTATCTGAAAAAGAAGAAGAAGTAGTAGTAGAAGTTTATAGAACTGATTTTGGTACAAGTGAAGTAGATAATCTTGATACAGCATTTGATAGTAACGGTACGGATATTACATCAATATCAGCAACAGGTGCAAAGGTAAGTATTAAGAATGAAGATGGCAATAATGTTGTTAAATTTGAGGATAGTACACATGGTAGTCCTGCAAAATTAGCAATTGAATTCCCAAAACAAGTAGGAACTACAACAGTATCTTTCAGAGCCAGAATTGATGCGTTGGGTATTAACAAGGCAGGTTCTACCGCTTTTGGACGATTTTATGCAGTGGCATCAGGTGGTGATGAATGGTATTCTAATACATCTGAACTTTTCAGAGTAAGAAGTACAGCATCCGGTGAAAGTGGAAACTATTATGATTTATCATATGTTTTAACAAATGCGTATCTGGCATTAGAAACTAATGAAGATAAAGTAATCGGTGATTATGGTGATTGGGTTGATATAACACTGATTATTACTCCAAATAATGGTACTGCAAAAGCAAATACTACAGATGTATACATGAATGGATACCTAGTTGGTGAAACAAAAGCAAATAGAAATGTAATTAATTATGTCAATCGTTTAGATATTCATTCAGGTGCAGGTGATATAATTGAGTTTAGTATTGATGATGTTTGTGTTTATTCAGGAGCAAAGCTTCCAGAGGGGGCAGTGCTAGAAGCTCCCGAATCCCTTGAATTAGTAAATGTACCAAGTACTATGGGAATCAAGGATTCTGTTAAAGTATCAACAGTTGCAACACCGGAAGGTAGTAATCCCGAAGTCATATATACAGTGTTAGATGGTGATGCAGTTGTTATTAGCCGAGATGGATATGTCACAGCTGAAAAGGTTGGCGTTGCTACAATTCGTGCAACAAGTGCTGTAGATAGCAGTGTATATGTAGAGAAGAAGATTACTGTTAAAGAGAACAATGAATTAGTAAGAGTTACTTCGGTAGAATTTGATGTAGAGAATGTTAATATTAAAAAAGATAGTGAAGTACAATTAAAGGTAAATGTTGTTCCAACTAATGCGACAGAGCAGGGGCTTAAATATGAGATTATGTCTGGTTCAGATAAAATTGCAATGACAACAGTTGGATTAGTTACAGGTAAAGAAATTGGAACAGCGACCGTTAAAGTAACAAGTTTAGATAATGACCAATTAGTTGATTACATTACAATAGCGGTGATTTCAGATCTTGAAAATGGTGCTATTGTATATGAAGATAGTTTTAATGGTACAAAATTAGATACAAATTATTGGTCAATATCAGCAGGAAGCAATTATACAGCAGTAAATGTTGCAAATAATGCTATGTCTGTAGAAGATGGAAATAGTGCAGCTCAACCTAAGGCAGCCTTGACATTTAATCCAGTGTGCGGAACCGTATCAATGCAGTTTAAAATTAAAATAGGAAATGAAGTTAATACACAAAGTGGAATTGCTTCAACAGGATATGGAAATATTAGATTAGCATTCGGTAGTGGTACAATTACATCTACTTCAAATGAAGCATTCTGTTTAAGAACAAATGGTACAAGCTTTACATACAGTAATGAAGCCGGCTCAGCATACAATGATTTAGCAGGTGATTATTCATTGGCTGACTGGAATACAATAACACTTGTTTCAAATATTAATGTAAATGGTACAGATACAACGGATATTTATGTAAATGGAGCAAAATTAGTAGAGGGTGCAGTAAATAAGGTTGATTATTCTGTTATTGATAAAATGTGCTTTTCTTCAGATACTAGCAAATATGCATTTTATGAAATAAGTGATTTGTGTATTTGGGTTGGTGGCTATAATGATAAGCCTGATGGAAATGGTGGAGGAGAAAATGCCGGTCCGTCTGATGGAAATGGTGGAGGAGAAAATGCCGGTCCGTCTGATGGAAATGGTGAAGGAGAAAAAGCCGAAACGGACAATGGGAAGAATTCGGATGCGGAGATTATAGAGTCACCACATACAGGCAATGTATGGCTTCCGAATTGGCTTATAGTACTTGGCGCAGTAATGATAATCCTTGGTGCCGGAGCGGTGCTTATGATTAAAAAAGAAAAAAGGCGTTGACTAAGGTAAAGGAGAACACAACAGTTGAAAAACGGTGGTTGTCCCGGCCGGGTGTATATTATCTATTATTTGATAAGGTACGGAATGTAATATAAATTTCACATCGATACATAGACGAAAACCGTCTGCTCTGCAGGAGAACAGGGCAGGCGGTTTTTTTGTGTGGATATTTTAGTGAAGCGGTGCTGTGGTGGTGAACCGATGGAATAACTAGTATAAGGTAAATAACTCGCAAATGGCACAGCCTGCCAAAAGTTGAGATAATGTAAAAAGTTCAAAATGTTTTACACTTTTTCAACCTAAGGAGGATTTTGCCATGCCTGATGTTCAGTCAACAAAAAAACAACTTCATATGCAGCAATGGGCTGCTATCATTGAAGACCGGATTGCATCCGGGTTAAAGATCGACGAATACTGTGAAAAGAATCAACTCAGTCGCAATTCTTATTTTTACTGGCTGCGAAAGATCCGGGAAGAGATGTCAACCTCAGTTCTTCCTGACCACAATGATTTATTACCTGCATCCGTATCCACAAAAGCTCTGGTTGAGCTGGTTCCAAGTTCAAACCATAATGATGCAATCCCCAAAATCGAAATCCCGGATGAAAAACCGGAAAGTTTTGGCTTTTCCGTTAATGGAATCAGCATTACTGTCGGTCACGATATATCGAAAGAGCTGCTTTCCAAAATCATGAGGGCTGCCCGCGATGCTTAAGGATGCTGAATGCTTTACTCATATATACTTACGAACCGGCCGAACGGATATGCGGCTTGGTATTGATGGCCTGCTGGCAGTTATCGGAGGGCAGATGGAACTTGATCCCACAGAACCCGGCAGCATCTTTTTGTTTTGCGGTCATAAAAAAGACCGTATCAAAGCCCTGATCTTTGAGGGAGATGGATGGCTATTGTGTTATAAACGCCTTACCGGAGACTACTCCTACCAGTGGCCACGGGATGAAAGCGAGGCCGGTAAGCTGACAAAACAGCAGTTTCGATGGCTCATGGAAGGTCTTTCCATAGAGCAGAAAAAAGTAATAAAAGATACAAAACCGGACATCTATTAATGGTTTGTATATAGGTACCTTGACAGTTAAATAGGTTATCAAAAATCTAAAGAAATGCCGATTTTATGCAGACTTTCAGCACTGTTTGTGATATAATTAAGGTATGGAAAACAAGAAAATTTCAATCGATGAACTGAATAAGCTTTCAAGAGAAACCATCTCGATGCTGTATCTCCAGACCTTCGAAATGCTGCAGAATCTTCAGGCACAGAATGCCAGCCTGACTGCTCAGGTTGAGGATTTAAAACAGCAGATGGCAGTCCTGATCAATCAGAGATTTGGCAGACACTCAGAGAAACTTTCCCAGCTGCCCGGTCAGTTGTCCTTCAGCCTGGATAATCCTGCTGTCTTTAATGAGATTGAGGCCGTTACAGATAATGGATTTGCAAAGGAGCCTTCTGCGGAGGAAGTGGTTCCGGAACACATCCGCAGAAGACGTCCCAAAGGCAAGCGTGCTGTTGATTTATCCGGTATCGAGGTTGAGGCAGTAAATCATTATCTCCCTGAAGATATCTTAAACAGTGAAATGCCAGGGGGATGGCACCAGATGGAAGATGAAACCTACACAGAGCTGGAGCGTATCCCGCCTTCCTACAAGGTGGTGGAACATCATGTGGGAGTCTATGCCAGCAATGGAAATGGAAGTAAAATCATGAGAGGCAGGGCTCCGGGCCGGCTCCTGAACCATAGCATTCTCACGCCTTCCCTTGCCGCATCCATTTTTACGGCAAAGTATATCAATGCTGTACCTCTTAACCGGATATCGGAAGGGTATGGTTATGATGGACTTAACATATCCCGTCAGGTCATGGCCGGATGGATGATACGGTTAAGCGATTACTACCTTGACAGCGTTCATCGGATGATGAAGGATGAATTAAAGAAAGCTCCTCTTATTCATTGCGATGAATCGCCCTTTACCATGTCCGGTGAAAAAGATGCACAGGATCCGCAAAGCAAGGATTACATGTGGGTCTATCATTCCCCAGGAATACAGGATTCCCAAAAGATATATCTGTATGAATATGATAATGGTTCCAGATCAGCCGCAGTGATAGACAGATATCTTGAAGGATACAAAGGAATCCTTGTTTCAGATGGATATGCTTCCTACCACACCCTGGATAGAAAGCATGACGACCTGAAAGTTGCCGGCTGCTGGGTTCACTGCAAACGCAAATATGCAGAAATCGTAAAAACAGCAAAAAAGGGCGCTGCATTATCTCCTGCACAGCGGATTGCCAGGGAGGCTGCGGAAAGAACCGCCGTTATTTTCCATACGGACAATCTCAGCAGGGGCAAATCGTCACAGGAGATTATTGATAACAGACAGCAGTCAGTAAAACCACTGGTTGATGCTTTTTTTGCGTGGGTAAAAGATATCCTGGATAATAAGATCATATCCTCAACTGATCTGAAAAAGGCACTGACCTATTCTGTGAACCAGGAAAAATATCTTCGCGTCTTTCTGGAATCAGCGATTATCCCACTGGATAATAATGACGCTGAGCGCAGTGTCAAAAATTCTGCGTGGGAAAACACAGTTGGCATATCATAGATTCCAAGAAAGGAGCAAAGGCAAGTGCAATCCTGTATTCTATTGCAGAAACAGCGAAAGCCAATGGGCTGAATCCTTTTGAGTATTTTAAGTTCCTGATGGAACAACTGAAAGAGTATCCCCGAAATGATGTTCCAGAGGAAGAACTCAAAAAACTTATGCCATGGTCGGAAACGCTTCCTGATTGCTGCAAACAATTGAAGAAACAGAGTTAAAAATGCCATCTGATTTCAGGTGGCATTCATTTTTAGTTAGTGCGGGTTATTTACCTGATACGAAATATTATCCATTGGCAATGCCAAAGATTTATGTCAGCTTGTTTTGAGACTGTAAATATTATTATGAAGAGCCGTATGCGGGAAAGCCGCACGTACGGTTCTGTGAGGGGATTACATTGTGAGGTGTAAGTCTACTCGACTGTTGGAGAATTTTATAGGGCACAACAATGGGCATATACTAAATGAGCAGAGAATTGAAGGGAGAGAATTTATGATTAATATATTTCCCAGAAGGAAGAAACATATGGAAGAGCCAATTAATGTTAACGATACTGAAAACAAAGAATTTCCTAAAACGCTAGGAGATTTGGCACGAACTAGCCATTCATTTTATAGATTCTCACAATCAACTCCAGGGCGAAGTGTAGAGAAAGTATTTGCTGAATATGTACCAGGACAAATAACAGAAGCTGAAGATAATGAAAAATATCTCTCATTTGTTACAGAGGAAACGATTGCGAGATGTTTTATGTATGGTGATATGATAACACGGTTGAATTTCAATCTTGGTGATGAAACATTTCAAAGGATAGCAGATACACCAATAAAATACATAGGAAATTCTTTGGGAGAATATGAGAGTAAATACCTTCTTGTAGAACAGAATTATTCATTAAGAGATATAACCACAATCGAGATGTTATTTGAGCTAGTACAAAATAATAGCCAATTGATTTCTTTATTTCATTTTACTTTTGGCTCTTTGGACCAAAGATTGCATGAATTTGGTTTCACTGAGTCTGAGCAACTGGTAAAGTATTTGAAGGAAAAATTTGATAAAAACATACATATCTCGCCTGATGATATGAGAATCAAGTTAAGAGAGTATATAAGAAAAAATCAGTAATCGATTTAAATATGTGTGTGAAAAAGGATTTTGTGTTTAGGTTATGGTTGAGTGTATATCAGCTCTATAGAGTAATATGAGGCGCTTGTCACGGTTTAGCTGAAGACATTTCTCGACAGCTTCTAAAAGCTCAGGCGTAGCTTTAGAAGGAATTCGATTGCTGGAATCATAAGTCGGCTTTTCAATAAAAGCCTGTATGATTTCCGAGGTATCCATATCCGGATTCATGCGAAGTAATTCTTCGCGTTTTTCATTATACTCGTTAGCGGTACTCTTTTTATGTGTATTGCTGCAGGAGACATGCGATTCCTTGAGAGAGAAGATTCGAGCATTGTGATGAGTGAGACAGGATATTTTACACTGGGGGCAATGCTCCTCTGTGTAAAAATATCTTGTGTTTTGATTGGAGCTGTGATAATCTCTAATTGCAAGAGGCATAATAAGTCAAATTTGAAACATTGTTTGAGCACGTTTATCCTTGCTTATGCAAGTGGGCATCGGTAAACATTTCAAAACAAAGAATTAAATTTAATCTATCATGTCTGGTATGTAGGCGTATTTTGTGTACGTGGATTTTCTGCCAGACTATCTTTATGCCTTTTAGTAAAAACACATTACTAGGAGGTTTTTTTATGACCAAAGAAGAATTAGCAACAATTCAGGAACGTATCGATTATTATTTCCAAAACGAAGATCTACTATTACAAGCGTTCACAAGAAAATCCTATGCTATGGAAAACGGTGGATGCGACAACGAGATATTAGAATTCATAGGAGATAAGGTTTTAGATCTTATTGTTGTTAAGTACCTGTCAGATAGCTATGGCAGTTATGCTCATAATGATGAGGAGTACGATTCCAATGAGGATTTCGATGACTTTCTGTGTGAGTATGATGAAGGAGAACTGACTGATTTCAAAGCGCGTCTTGTACAAAAAAAGAAGTTGGCATATAGAATTGACCTGCTTGGCTTTGCAGACTATTTGTTTATGGGACAGGGAGATATAGATAGGCATGTTGAACGTCAGGAATCTGTCAAGGAGGATCTTTTTGAAGCAATTCTTGGTGCGGTTGCTTTGGATTCAAATTGGGATTTGGTGAAGCTGGAACGCGTGGTTGATAATATGCTTTGCCCGGACGCAGAACTTGACAATGATGACGAGTACAAGAACTTTATAGGCCAGGTGCAGGATTGGTGTACAGAGACTGCTGGGGCATTACCGCAATATCATATCGAGCAAAACAATTCATATGGATTTTGTAACGTGCTTGCGGACAGAAATGTGATCCTGGGAGAGAAAGCGCGAACACTTGGATCAGCTGAAGATCGGAAGTATGTCTGTACTCTTAAGCTTCCTGGAAGAGATGAGACTTTTAAAGAGTTTGGGTATTCTGAATATGATGCAAGATTTGGTGCGGCACGGACTGCTTATAGATTTCTTGAAGATAATTCGTTGTTTCCAACAATTAAAGATGAGATAGAGAATCCCAACTACAATGATTCTATCGGACAGTTGGAAACATTATCTCGAAGAGGCTATTTCTCTTTACCTACTTATAAGTATAAGGAAACCCATGATGAGGATGGTAATCCGATCTGGGCTTGTCAGTGCAAAGTAAAAGAAGTTGATATTGTAACCAATGGAAGATCTTCGTCTAAGAAAGATGCGAAGAAACAGGCGGCATTTGATATGCTGACGTACGTTTTGGAGGAGGAATAAGCCATGGCGAAATATGCATTCAATTATGATTCCAGTGAGTATGAGTATATAGAAAGAGACGGCTTCAGTATTGATCGTGGTGAATACGTTTATAACTGGGATGACAGCGAGTATCGTCGCGAGGAAGAAGAGGAAGAAGAACGTCGCCGAGAAGAGCGAAGATTTTGGGGAGAGGAATAGAATATATAAATAGCTTCCTGTATAATTCAAAGTGTAGAGAGTAAATGATTTTACAAAAATAGATACCTAAGTTAAACTGTCATTGCTGACCGGCCAGTTAGCAAATGAGCAGAATAAGGAAGGTATCTACAAATGAATTCTACACAAAACAAGAAGATTGAGCAAGTAAAAGAAGTGGGCAAGTTTTTCTCGTTCTACTAAGATGCAATTAGCAAAATATTTAGCCTCATATGTAGATAAGCATTCTGACAAATTTATCGATGCTGAAAAAGTAAAAAATATCGGAAACAGAGATTGGTATGGTAAAATTGGAAACAGTAAGGGAAGTATTGTTCCAGGCATTATTGCCTGATGATGTGAAGTTTGAAGATGGCAAGGGGTATGCGGAACTATGTACAATTTTTCTTTTATGAGAAAATAGAGATTAACAGAAGGGATGGATTAGAATGTCACAAACAGCATATAGTCAACATTATTATAATTGTCAGGCAGAAGGTATTGAAGTTTATTTTGAATATAATAATTCTGTGGTATTTGATACTGGAAAAGAGACAAGACTCATATGATTGAAAGACTTCCTGTTGGCAAGTACACACTCAGAGAGGAATCTGCACCATATGGATATAAGGTGGCAAGTGATGTAACCTTTGAAGTAAAGGAGACAGCAGAAATCCAGAAGGTATCCATGAAGGACGAGCAGGCAGTCGGAAAGATTGTCATTGAGAAAACTGACAAAGTAACCGGAAAGCCGATCGATGGTGTTGTATTTGAAGTAAGAGATAAGGACGGAAAGGTGCTTGACACACTCACTA
>OGER01000741.1_pt1 | contig 32227 bp, 25 predicted proteins | sample 1570691 | NCBI WGS metagenome assembly OGER01 (sample SAMEA2582143, study PRJEB24529) | metagenome | biome: Human gut stool | place: China | collected 2011
ATCGCACGAGAGCGGTTGAATTCCCAGTCAGCAGAAGAAGCTGTGCGCCGTGCGTGCCAGCGTCTTAAGGGAGCTTACGCACTGGTTGTGGCAAGTCCGCGTAAATTGATCGGGGCGCGTGACCCATACGGCTTTAAGCCGCTTTGTATCGGAAAGCGTGACAATTCTTATATTATCACATCGGAAACCTGTGCACTTGACACCATTGGTGCAACATTTGTGCGTGATGTGCTGCCGGGAGAAGTTGTGACCATTTCTCCGGAAAAAGGTATTGAGTCCGATATGACCATGGCACTTCCGAAAGAAAAGGAAGCACGCTGTATTTTTGAGTACATCTATTTTGCAAGACCGGACAGTCATATTGACGGGGTGAGTGTATATGCAAGCCGGATCAAGGCCGGAAAGTTTCTGGCACAGGATTCGCCGGTAGAGGCAGATCTGGTGACAGGTGTGCCGGAGTCCGGAAATGCTGCAGCACTTGGCTATTCTCTGGCATCCGGGATTCCGTATGGTACAGCCTTTGTCAAGAACGGCTATGTAGGACGTACGTTTATCAAGCCAAAGCAGAGCAGCAGGGAATCCAGCGTACAGGTGAAGCTGAATGTGCTGCGTGAGGCAGTGGCAGGGAAACGTGTCATTATGATCGATGATTCGATTGTAAGAGGTACGACATCGGATCGTATTGTGCGCATGTTAAGGGATGCAGGAGCAACCGAGGTGCATGTACGCATCAGTTCTCCGCCATTTTTATGGCCTTGTTATTTCGGAACCGATATTCCGGCGCGTGAGCAGTTGATTGCCTACAACCGTACGATTGAAGAGATCCGCCAGATTATCGGAGCAGATTCCCTTGGTTATCTCGGAATCGACCGTCTGAAAGAAATGGCGGAAGGACTTCCGATCTGTACCGGCTGTTTTACGGGCAAATACCCGATGGAACCGCCGAAACAGGACATTCGCGGAGAGTATTATGACAAAGAGATTGATCTTGAGCGCAAGATGAGCCGATAAGTTGTTACCAATGTAATCAAATAAAAGGAGAAGAACATGAGCACAGACAGATATACAAGCCCTCTTTCCGAGCGTTATGCCAGCAAGGAAATGCAGTACATTTTTTCCCAGGATATGAAATTTTCCACATGGAGAAAGCTCTGGATCGCACTGGCTGAGACAGAGATGGAACTTGGACTTTCCGAGAATGGAAAGCCGGTCATCACACAGGATATGATTGATGAGATGAAAGAACATGTCAATGACATTAATTATGACGTAGCAGTTGCACGTGAGAAACTGGTGCGTCATGATGTCATGAGCCATGTGTATGCTTATGGACAGCAGTGCCCGAAGGCAGCCGGTATCATTCATCTGGGGGCTACTTCCTGCTATGTTGGAGATAATACAGACATCATTATTATGAATGAGGCATTAAAGCTCGTACATAAAAAACTGGTCAGCGTGATTGCTGAACTGTCTAATTTTGCAGAAAAATATAAGGATCAGCCGACCCTTGCATTTACGCATTTCCAGCCGGCACAGCCGACAACAGTCGGAAAGCGGGCAACACTCTGGACACAGGAGTTTCTGATGGATCTGGAGGATCTGGAGTATGTACAGAGTACGTTAAAACTGCTCGGATCGAAAGGAACGACCGGTACACAGGCAAGTTTCCTGGAACTTTTTGACGGGGATCAGGAGACGATCGATAAGATTGATCCGATGATCGCAGAGAAAATGGGATTTAAGTCCTGCTATCCGGTTTCCGGACAGACCTATTCCCGTAAAGTGGATACCCGTGTTTTAAATGTTTTAGCAGGGATTGCTGCCAGTGCGCATAAGATGTCTAACGATATCCGTCTTCTGCAGCATTTAAAAGAAGTAGAGGAGCCATTTGAAAAGAACCAGATCGGATCTTCTGCGATGGCATACAAGCGTAATCCGATGCGGAGTGAGCGTATTGCATCTCTTTCCCGCTATGTGATGGTAGATGCATTAAATCCGGCCATTACTTCTGCAACACAGTGGTTTGAACGTACACTTGATGATTCTGCCAACAAGCGTCTGTCGGTTCCGGAAGGATTCCTTGCAATCGATGGTATCCTGGATCTGTGCTTAAATGTTGTAGATGGCCTGGTGGTATATCCGAAGGTAATTTACAAGCACTTTATGGCAGAGATTCCATTCATGGCAACCGAAAATATTATGATGGATGCCGTAAAAGAGGGTGGAAACCGTCAGGAACTGCACGAGAAAATCCGTCAGCTGTCCATGCAGGCAGGAAAGACCGTCAAGGAAGAGGGTAAGGATAACAATCTGGTAGATCTGATTGCAGCAGATCCGGCTTTTGGTCTGACAAAAGAACAGATCGAGGCAAACTTAAAACCGGAGCTGTATGTGGGTCGTGCACCGCGTCAGGTGGAAGTATTCCTGCGTGATGTGGTTCGTCCAGTGCTGGATGCACACAAAGAGGAACTCGGCGTTACTGCAGAAATTAACGTATAAATGAACCTATAAACAGACCGGTCGGTTATGCTAAGAAAGACCTCCCATAACATGGGGAGGTCTTTCTTTTTCTTTGGATTTGAATAAATTTCTTTCTTTTTCACACAATAATGAAAAAAGGAGGACAACAGGAATGGGTCTGATGATCAAAATTATTGAAATTCATGGAAGGGAAATTCTGGATTCAAGAGGAAATCCTACGGTTGAGGTAGAAGTGACCGCGCAGACAGAGACAACGGGAAAGAAGACTACGGGCAGGGAATCTGTGCCATCCGGAGCCAGTACCGGAAGATTTGAGGCGATTGAGCTGCGGGATGGACAGGAACGTTATTTTGGGCTTGGCGTACAGCGCGTTGTGGATCACATCAACACAAAGATCCGCAGGGAGCTGTTGGGAATGAATGTGCTGGAACAGGTACAGATTGACCGCAAACTTGTGGAACTAGATGGGACAGACAACAAAGGAAATCTGGGGGCCAATGCTTTACTTGGTGTTTCTTTAGCCTGTGCGCGCTGCGCAGCGGCAGCACTGGATATGCCGTTGTACCGTTATCTGGGAGGACCGAATGCAAAAAAATGGCCGATGCCGATGATGAATGTCATAAATGGCGGAGCTCACGCAAAGAATTACCTGGATTTTCAGGAATTTATGATTGTACCGGTCGGAGCCGAGTCGTTTCCGGATGCACTCCGGATGGGTGCGGAAATTTATCATTTTCTGAAAAAAATTTTGCAGAAAGAAGGCAAACTGACGGCAGTGGGGGATGAAGGCGGATTTGCACCGGATTTTTCCAGTGCGGGAGAAGTGTTTGCATGTCTGCAGCGTGCCGTGGAGGAAGCCGGATATAAGGTGGGCAGCGATGTTGCATTTGCCATGGATGCGGCAGCATCCGAGCTGTACAGTGAGGAAGACGGAATGTATCATTTTCCGGGAGAAGCGCAGACACCTGCAGAGGTGGATGTCAATCTGCGGCGTCCGGACACGCAGGGCGGTGCCTATACATCTGACGCACATGTGAAAACGCAGGAAACCACCGAAAAAAAAGAAGTCCTGCGCAGTGCACAGGAAATGATTTCGCTGTATGAAGAACTTACCACGGAATATCCGCTGATTTCCATTGAGGACGGTCTGGATGAAGACGACTGGGAAGGCTGGCAGGAATTGACAAAGCGCATGAAAGAACAGGTGATGCTGGTAGGGGATGATCTGTTTGTCACGAATGTGAAACGAATCCGGTGCGGAATGGATCTTAAGGTGGCAAATGCTGTGCTGATTAAGGTCAATCAGATCGGAACGCTTACGGAAGCCATGGATGCGATTGAACTGGCACAGAAGAACGGCTATAAGGCAATTATTTCACATCGTTCTGGAGAAACGGAAGATTCTTTTATTGCAGATCTCGCGGTGGCAGTAAATGCCGGCTGGATCAAGACAGGCGCTCCGTGCAGAGGAGAGCGCACTGCCAAGTATAACCAGCTTCTGCGGATCAGTGAAACATTATAAGAGATTCAGACGTTTGGACATGATCTCCGGATTGACCGCTTCCGAGATGGCGGTGTGTTTGTCGATTCGTCCGTCTTTATAAAGCTGTAAGATGCTGCTGTCCATGGCGATCATATTTTCTGCGGCAGAAGTGTAGATAATACCGTTGATCTGGCGCAATGCAGCACGAAGTGCCGTCAGATAGCTTGCGGTATCGGTATTGATCTCCCGCTGGGAAACAATGCTTTCCATTTCGCCGGTCCGGGAACCGATTACAATCCAGCTGGCGTACATCTGGGAAAAGATGCCGGACAGCAGCAGTGCTTTGTCGAATGATTCCCCGTGGCGGATATTCTCGTGACATTTGTCGATAAGTGCCTGCATATGCGGATTATTGACAAGTTCGCGTGCCGGGGTAAGCCCGATATTACTGTCGAGTCCGCTGGAGAGAACCAGATACAGGCAGTTTGGAACGCGTCCTGAGGCAACCGTCATGGCAAGTTTCTGTCCGAGGAACAATACGCGCCCGAGATCGGTGTGATATAAAATCATACAGATGATAAGCAATACCAGAAAGGCAATGATAAATCCAAGCATATAATGATTGAGAATGGTACTGATGTGCAGAAGCGTCCGTGTGGTATGTGTAATGATATAATTATATACACTGCTGATGATGTCCAGATCGCTGGAAGCACCGTCTGCAAGTTCTTCGGCCTTGGCCACAGGGAGGGAATCGGCGGTGAAGTTCACGTACTGGTTCGGATACAGATAAGGCTTCAGCGGATCTGTAAGTGTGACAGAAAATGTCTCGGAGAGCAGCGTTGTGTAACGGTCATCGGAAACATTTTCGTAGACACCGACCTGATAGGTTCCATCTCCGGAAGTAAGGGGAAAGGTACTATAATCTTTGTAAAGACTGTATGTATATGTGATGCCGTCTGTCCCGGTCAGCTGCAGTTTGGGTTTGGCATTGGAACCGGTGTATTTTGCCATAATATATCCTTCTTGCGTGTGGGAGATATCAATAACTGCAGTATCTGTTGTAAAAGTTTTGGTGCCGTCTGCCTGCGGGGTAAGTACCTGTGGGGTGTGATCCGTATGGGAGGCAGCTTCTGTGGCCGGGGTCTGGTTGTGCGTGGCAGAGGGCTGATCCTTGTTTTGGGAACATCCGCCAGTGAACAGACAGACACACAGTAACATAATCGGAATAAATCTGTACATTTGACAGGATTTCATGGTATACTCCTAATGATACAGTAAGTTCTATATTATCTGTGTTATATTATCAAGTGGAAATGAAAAGGAAAATTGTGAAATATAAAAAAATGTTGAAAAGACTTTTCTTTTATGATATAATCAGTTAGTCGTGAGTTTGGAATTAGGAGGTGGAAATCGTGACCGTTTTAAATACGATTTTAACTATTGTATTTATTATACTGAGTATTGTAATTACAGTGATTATCTTAATGCAGGAGGGGAAATCTGCAGGTCTTGGCGCGATCGCCGGAGCAGCAGATACTTACTGGGGCAAAAATAAGGGACGTTCCATGGAAGGAATGCTTGTAAAGCTTACAAGAATTTTTGTGATCCTGTTCCTTGTCATTGCAATGGTTCTGAATTTGGGAATCTGGTAGAAACCGGAAGCTGTCGATTACATCGGCAGCTTTTTTCATTATATAAGGAGAAGATCTGGGTATGGACGCAAAGTATGAACAGCGGAAAAAAATGATATATGACTTTATGTGCGATGATATGTATGTCCCGATGAAAATCAAGGAACTGGCGATCGTCCTCGGTGTGAAAAAAGATCAGCGCCCACAGTTGGAACAGATTCTGAATGATTTGATGATGGAGGGGCGCATCGTCTGCTCCAAGAGAGGAAAGTTCAGCAAATCGGAAGAGAAAAAGATCACAGGCACGTTTCAGGCACATCCGAAAGGATTTGGATTTGTCAGTGTGGAGGGGGAAAAGGAAGATATCTTTATTCCGGAATCCGAGACCAATGGTGCGATGCATATGGATACGGTAGAGATCTCCGTATCACCGGCAGTGACAGGACGCCGCAGGGAGGGAAAGGTGCTGCATGTGCTTGAGAGGGGCATGAAGCAGGTGGTGTGCACGTATCAGCTGAATAAAAATTTCGGCTTTGCAGTGCCGGATAATCCAAAGTTCGGGTCGGATATTTTTATTCCGCTGGAGCGTTCGAAAGGAGCTGTAAACGGTCATAAAGTCGTTGTTGAAATCACACAGTACGGGAAAAAGGGAAAGAATCCGGAAGGAAAAGTGGTGGAGATTCTCGGGCATATCAATGATCCGGGGGTGGATATCCTTTCTATTGTGCGCGCTTACGGTCTTCCGGTGGAATTTGATCCGAAGGTCATGACGCAGGTAGAGCATGTGGCAAAGCCGGTATCGGAAGCGGATATGGCAGGACGCAAGGATCTGCGCGACTGGCAGATGGTGACCATCGATGGCGAAGATGCCAAGGATCTGGATGATGCGGTGTCACTTACCATGGATCATGAAAATTATATTCTGGGTGTGCATATTGCGGATGTGTCCAATTATGTGCAGGAGCACAGTGCTCTTGACACGGAAGCGTTGAAGAGAGGAACTTCTGTATATCTGGTGGACCGGGTGATTCCGATGCTGCCGCATGCCCTGTCAAACGGAATCTGTTCCCTCAACCAGGGGGAAGAGAGGCTGGCACTCAGCTGCATCATGACGGTCAATCCTAAGGGCGAAATTATCGATCACACAATCACAGAGTCCGTTATCTGCGTGGACCGGCGTATGACGTATACCAATGTGAAAAAAATTCTGGCAGACCATGATCCGGAGGTGATGGCGGAATATGAGCCACTGGTTCCGATGTTTGAAAAGATGGCAGAACTGGCGGCAATTCTTCGCAAAAAGCGTATGAAGCGTGGTTCCATCGACTTTGATTTTCCGGAAACAAAGGTAATACTGGATAAGAATGGAAATCCGGTAGATATCCGTCCGTATGACCGCAATGCGGCAACGAAACTGATCGAGGATTTTATGCTTGCTGCAAACGAGACGGTGGCAGCCGAATATTACTGGAGAGAACTTCCGTTTGTCTATCGTACGCATGAGCAGCCAGATTCGGAAAAAATACAGAAACTATCCACGTTTATCAATAATTTCGGGTACTCTCTCCACATAGGAAGTGATGAGGTGCATCCGAAAGAACTGCAGAAGCTGCTGGAAAAAATCGACGGAACTTCGGAGGAGCCGCTGATCAGCCGTCTGACCCTTCGCTCGATGAAGCAGGCACGCTATACGGTGGAAAATACCGGGCATTTTGGTCTGGCAGCGGATTGTTATTGCCATTTTACTTCACCGATCCGCCGGTATCCGGATCTGCAGATCCACCGGATTATCAAGGACAGTCTGCGGGGACGTCTGGGCGAAAAGCGCATTGGCCACTATACGCAGATACTGCCGGAGGTTGCAAAGCATGCCAGTGAGATGGAACGGCGTGCAGATGAGGCCGAGCGGGAGACGATTAAGCTGAAAAAAGTGCAGTATATGGAAAACCATATCGGAGAAACCTTTGCCGGTGTTATTTCCGGAGTCGCAGAGTACGGATTTTTCGTGGAGCTGGAAAATACTGTGGAGGGTCTGGTACGTGTGACTTCCCTCACCGATGATTTTTATCAGTATTATGAAGAAACTTATGAACTGGTGGGAGAAGCAACGAACCGCAGGTTTAAACTGGGGCAGCAGGTGCGTGTGACGGTGGATAACTGTGACCGGATCATGCGGACGATTGATTTTACACTTGCAGATTCTGACGAAAATTGATGGAATTCTTAAAATTTTCAAAATAAAAGCAGCAGTTTATTGCATTTTGCAGGAAAATCATATACACTGAGTTTACAGAACAAAAAGGAGGGAGCCGGGATGGCGAAACAACCGAAGAAGTTAATAGCCAACAATAAAAAAGTCTATCACGATTATTTTCTTGAAGAGACTTTTGAAGCCGGTATCGCTCTTGCTGGAACCGAAGTAAAGTCCATGCGCATGGGCAAGTGCAGCATCAAGGAATCCTTTATCCATATTGAAAATGGGGAGGTGATCCTCTATGGTATGCATATCAGCCCATATGAGAAGGGAAATATTTTCAACAAAGATCCGCTCCGGCCGCGCAAGCTTCTGATGCACAAGAAAGAGATTCAGAAGATGGTCGGTAAGATCGCGCAGAAAGGATACACGATTGTTCCAGTGGAAGTATACTTCAAAGGAAGTCTTGTAAAAGTGCAGGTTGCTCTGGCAAAAGGAAAGAAGCTTTACGATAAGCGTCAGGACATTGCCAAAAAAGACCAGCGGCGGGAAGCCGAACGGGATTTCAAAGTGCGGAATCTTGGATAGGTGTTTCGCAAAAAACAGGCGGGAGGCAAGAGTTATATTTTTGCTCCGCAAAAACATAACAGGGGCTAGTAATGGTTTCGACAGGGATCATGCAGCTGGAGAAGCGAGTCGTACGGGATACGTTAAATTCCACAATTAAAATTAAACGCTGAAGATAATTTAGCATACGCTGCCTAATGGCAGCAGTCTGACCTAGAGCACTCACACTTTAGGACCCAGGCTTCGACTATGTGAGAAACGACGCAGGCAAAGCTTTGAGCCTGCGGGCGTACGATGAAGCTACTGAAACCGGAACTGTGCCTACGCAGGTCTGGCAGAGGGAATGTTAAAACATAGGATACGCTCGTAGAAGGACAGGGGATTGGTTTTTGGACACGGGTTCGACTCCCGTCAGGTCCACTCGTAAAGTGCCGTATTTACGGCACTTTTTAAATTTTGTGTTGCATTTCGTGACATATTTTATGTCATACTGATATAAAATAAGGACCACCATTGAAGGAAGTCCTGATTTATTCATGACAATAGAATGTTCGCAGAGCGTGTATTCTATTGCTTTAACAGCTCTGTAATGTTGATCGTCAGATCATCGTAAATACATACCTGTATATCGTCATCAAAACTGTACAGATCTGTCAGTTCTTCTTTTTCTAAATCATAAACATTTACTGTCCTGGTCAGTGGATTTACGATCCAGTATTCACGTACACCGGCAGAGTGGTATTTGAATAACTTCACACCGTAATCAATTCGTTTCGTACCTGAAGACGCAATCTCGATGATCCAGTCCGGTGCACCATTATATCCACGATCATCCAGCTTAGACTTGTCACAAATAATGCTGATATCAGGTTCAACGTATGTTTTATCATCCTTATTCAGAAAAACGGCGAATGGGGCAGGATAGACCTTACAAAATCCATTGTTTTTACCGATATACTCACGGATTTCTGCGGATAAATTCATAACAAGTTCCTGATGCAATCTGTTTGGTGGTGCCATATCATAAATAACACCATCGATCAGTTCTGCACGCTGTCCTTCCGGGAGAGAATAGATGTAATCGGTTGTGTAGGTGTTTTCTTTTGAAAATGGCATAGTGTATACCTCCTTTACATTTTGATGATGGCTGTTTGACAAAAAAATATATATGACATATAATATACTTAACGAGGCAGCCGGAAGGTGAGTGCACTTCACCCGACCCGGCGAATTTAATACTAAGTTATCAAGAGATAGCCGTTCCTAAACTTTACCAGAGAGCAGGACGGCTATTTCTTATGTTTTCTGTGGGTATCTATGTAAGTCAGAATCGCCATCAACATGATGACAAAAGTAAATAAGTCATTCCATGAAACCATAATAATCATCCTTTCCGTAAGGCTCGGATCAGATGAGAGCACGTCCTCCAGCTGCCTGGGTAAGCATATTATGTTGTCGAGAGGCCATTGCAAATATAGTATCGATAATAGTATAACTTGTGTTAATGTTGTCTGTTGAGATAAATATATAAATTTCTCTTTTATATTTAACTTGTAGTATTACGTTGATTTTAACATATTTGTAATAGCCAGGCAATGATATTATACTAATTGTAGTGATATATGTTATCCGCATGTTTTATTTGAGAGTTACACATTACTGTGTATTTTTCTATTTCATATGGAGAAAGTCGTTTTTGCAGGGCTTTATTAGTTGTTTGTTTTAAAGGCTTTTTTCGGCAGGTTCATGGATTGCATGACTGGTGGAGGAGAAGAATAGGCAGTTGAGAATGGTGTGAGAAAAATATAGAGGGTTTGCACGTTGAAGAATGTTGTAGTATGATAGCGTTGCCATGAAAGGAATGATAAAATATATGAAGAAAGTTCAAAAAAATAGCTTTGAGAAGATGTGCGATAGACTTGAAGAAAATTTTGTTTTGAACGAGAATGAAATTAAGTATGTAAAAAAACATCTTTACCCAATAAAAGAGGATAAGGATATGCTTTTAAAACTTAAGGCAGAGGCATTAGAGGATGATTATATAGCTGTAATGTCGTTTGCAATTACAATGTTGGCATTGATGGTAGCAGTAATAACTCTATGCGTTACTATGCTATCAGAAATAGGAATGCCGGCTAGGTGGGTATTATTCCTGATTTATAGTGTGTTACTAGTGTATTATTTTGTTACTATAAAAAACAAAATGCGATACTTTAAAAATGTAAATAAATGGCGACAGTATATTTTGGTTTGCATAGGTGAAATGGTAAATGAGCAAAATAAAAAGAAAAAGAAGAGGCATAAATAGAGTCAGATTTATCTTAACAGCTCTGTAATGTTGATTGTAAGATTATCGTAAATACATACCTGTATATCGTCATCAAAATTGTATTGATCTGCTGGGGATGCAATCTCGATGATTCAGTCCGATGCACTGTTGCATCTGTGGTCATTCAACTTAGACTTGTTACAAATAACGATGATATCAGGTTCAACGTATGGTTTATCATTCGTATTTAGAAAGACAGCGAATGGTACCGGAAACTGCCGGGATAAAAGAAACGCCGATTCCTGAAAAATCAGGAATCCGGTGAATTTGTTTTTTCGCAGACAGCATTTCTTTTTTGTGGCGGATGTGATCAGTGCGATTCTGCTCTACCGGAGTGCAAAAAAGGAAAGAAGCACATCTCTTAAAGATTCTCCGCTATTTTAATGCTTAGATCCATGTAAATGCAGCGGTTTTCCGGCAGTTTTCCGGTCAGCAGATAATCTACCAAAAGGGAGAGGGAGCGTGCACCCTGCTCATCCGGCTGTTGGCAGATTGTGGCAGAGATTACGCCGTTTCGTATCATTTCACAGGTCGATAGAACAGCATCAAATGTAATGATCTTAAGAGGACGCTGCAGGGATGCGTTTAAAACTGCACGGCATCCACCATAGACGCCGGCTGCTGTAAAATAAAGTGCAGACAGATCCGGGTGGCGGTCTAAGAGGTCAGAAACTACTTCGTAACTCTTATAATCATCATCGCCATTTTCCACGACATCCACAATGCGGATATTTGGATGCTTTGTATGAAGATGGGAGGTAAAACCGCTGATACGTTCTTCGTGGCAGAGAACATTGTGAGAGCCGGTCACGATACCGACACTTGCATAATCTCCGGAAAACAGATGCAATAACCCTGCGGCGGTCTGCCCGCATTTGTGGTAGTCGCTGCCGACATAGGCAATCCGTTTCGAATCAGGCATGTCGGTGTTTATCGTAATGCAGGGGATGCCGTTTTCCCAGAGCAAATCTATCTTTTCCTGTATGGCAGGATCATTGTAGGGAGAGAGGATCAGTCCGTGGATCTCTTCTTTTAGCAGTTCATCGATCGTCTGAAGCTGACTTTGTAAATCAAAAGAAATACGGCGTTCAATCACGGTACATCCGTAAATGGACAGTTCTTCAAGTTTTTGGCGAAGACCGTCCATGACCTCATCAAAAAACGGATTTTCTGCGCCGAAAAGCAGGACACCGATTTTTAATTTTTTCTTTTGCGCTGCAAGCGCAATACCAGCCTTGTTTGGCTGATAGTCTAAAAGCTTTGCAATTTCTAAAACTTTCCGTTCTGTCTCGGCGTTGACAATGCCGCGGTGATTTAACACACGGTCCACAGTGCCGCGTGAAACACCGGAAAGCTCTGCAATTTCCTTCATGGTAGCCATAGAAAAACCCCTTTTTATTTCAATTGATTCACTTTGATGCCAACATCATTCATACAAATAAAGATAACATAAAAAACAATACATTGTCAACTTGTGTGCATGTGCACATAGATGGGAACAGGAAAAAGAAGTGTTCTACGAATCGGATGGAAGTGCAGATGCCTGAAATAATGTGAAAAATGAACGTATAAGTAAATGTAAACAAAAATAAATATGAAAAAATGTACAAAAAGTATATTGCAAAATGGTCATCCCGGATGTATGATAAATAAAACGTGCACGAGCACACAATGAAGTGATTTGTAAAAAGGAGAGCGGTATGTTGTACATAGGAATTGATCTTGGAACATCTTCCGTGAAGCTGCTTTTAATGGATGCAGCCGGAAATGTAAAAAATATTGTATCAAGAGAGTATCCTCTTTATTTCCCGAATCCGGGCTGGTCGGAACAGAAACCGGAAGACTGGTACAAAGAGACGATGCAGGGGTTAAAAGAACTTTTGGAAGGTTTTCCGAAAGAAGAAGTTGCCGGAATCAGTTTTGGCGGTCAGATGCATGGACTGGTAATTCTTGATGACAAGGATGAGGTGATAAGACCGGCGATACTGTGGAATGATGGCAGGACAACAGAGGAGTGCGATTACTTAAATAATGAGATCGGCAAAGAAACATTGTCAGAATATACGGCAAATATTTCATTTACCGGTTTTACCGCACCAAAGATTCTCTGGGTAAAAAACAAAGAGCCGGAGAATTTTGCAAGGATCAAAAAGATCATGCTGCCAAAAGATTATCTTGCATATAAGCTGACCGGAGAGCACTGTACGGATGTTTCGGATGCGTCCGGTATGCTGCTTTTGGATGTGAAGAACCGATGCTGGTCGAAAGAAATGTGTGAAATCTGCGGCATTACGACCGACATGCTGCCGAAGTTATATGAGAGCTATGAATGTGTCGGTACGGTCTTACCGGAGATTGCAAAAGAACTGGGCTTATCTGAGAATGTGAAGGTGGCAGCCGGTGCGGGAGATAATGCAGCAGCTGCAGTTGCAACCGGAACTGTCGGAGATGGAAAATGCAACATTTCACTTGGAACAAGTGGAACGATCTTTATTTCTTCTGCAAAATTTGGTGTGGATAAGCACAATGCACTACATGCATTCTGTGATGCAAATGGAGCTTATCATCTGATGGGATGTATGTTATCCGCAGCGTCCTGTAACAAATGGTGGATGGATGAGATCATCGGAACCAAAGATTACAAAAAAGAGCAGGAAGCGATCACAAAACTTGGCGAAAACCATGTATACTATCTGCCGTATCTGATGGGGGAGCGTTCCCCGTACAATAACCCGAATGCGAGGGCCACTTTTATTGGCATGACGATGGATACGACAAGAGCGGATATGACCCAGGCAGTGTTAGAAGGTGTTGCATTTGCACTGCGTGATTCCTTTGAAGTTGCAAAAACACTTGGTATTCCGATCGAGCGCACTAAGATCTGCGGAGGCGGGGCAAAGAGTCCTCTCTGGAAAAAGATCATTGCAAATGTATTAAATATCAAAGTAGATGTACTTGAGACGGAAGAGGGACCATCTTTAGGAGGCGCAATGCTTGCAGCCGTTGCATGTGGTGAGTACAAAGATGTGGAATCTGCAGCAGCCGCAATCGTAAAAGTGGTCGATACGGTGGAGCCGGATCCTGAACTTGCTGCAAAATATGAGGCACGCTACCAGCAGTTTAAAAATATTTATCCGGCATGCAAAGATCTGTTTGACAAGATCATCTGACGGACAGGAAAGGGTATTGTTCCTGACTGTTTTGAATAGTAACAGCCGGATACCAGAAAAAATTTGCTTATGCAGGAAAGAAAACCTGCAGGGCAAATGAAATAGAAGATAGGAAAAGAGGAAAAAGGACATGCAGATTTACGAAGTTACGGATGCACGTTTTCGCAAATATGGAAAAGTGATCCGGAATATTGATTTTTCAGCATTGACAGAGGCGATGAAAAAGACACCGGTTCCATCTGATGTAGTTTACGAGCCGTCGATCGCAGAATTAGAGGCATTGCCGGTGGCAAAGGAGATTGAGAAAGTCTTTTACGGAGAACTGCCGATTCAGATCGGATACTGTAATGGACACAATGTGCTTTTAAATGCAGTGGAATATCACCGCAGCTCAGAGATCAATCTTGCGGCAACCGATGCGGTCTTAATATTAGGTTCAGAGGCAGATGTGACCGATGATTTTACCTATGAGACATCGAAAATGGAAGCATTCCGCATCCCGGCAGGAGCAGCCGTGGAGGTGTATGCGACCACACTGCATTATGCACCATGTCATGTGGACGATGCAGGATTCCAGGTGGCAGTCATTCTGCCGAAGGGCACCAATTATCCGTTGGATGAGGCACACGCCGGCGGGGAGGATGCACTTCTTACAGCAAAGAATAAATGGCTGATCGGTCATGCCGAGGGCGGGCTGCCGGAGGGAAGTCATATCGGACTCATCGGCAAAAATTTAAATGTCAGAGAATAAATTTTTATAGAAAAAATGAAGTATGTACAGAAAAAAAGAAAGCGGAGGAAAACAAAATGAATAACATTCCAGAAGTAAAAGTTGGTATCGTGGCAGTCAGCCGTGACTGCTTCCCGGAGTCATTATCTGTAAACAGAAGAGAGGCATTGGTAAAGGCCTACACAGATAAATACGGTGCAGCAGATATCTATGAGTGCCCGATCTGTATCGTGGAGAGCGAGATCCACATGGTACAGGCATTAGAGGACATCAAGAAAGCAGGATGTAACGCACTCTGCGTATATCTTGGCAACTTTGGACCGGAGATCTCCGAGACACTGCTTGCAAAACATTTCGAGGGACCGAAGATGTTTGTCGCAGCAGCGGAGGAGACACAGGACAACCTGATCCAGGGACGTGGTGATGCATACTGTGGTATGTTAAATGCAAGCTACAACTTAAAATTAAGAAATGTACATGCATATATTCCGGAATATCCGGTAGGTGACGCAGCAGACTGTGCAGATATGATCCATGATTTCCTGCCGATTGCAAGAACTGTTATTGGATTATCCGAGTTAAAGATCATTTCTTTCGGACCAAGACCGTTAAACTTCCTTGCATGTAATGCTCCGATCCAGCAGTTATACAACCTTGGTGTTGAAATTGAGGAGAACTCTGAGTTAGATTTATTTGAGGCATTTAACAAACATGCAGGAGATGCGCGTATCCCGGAAGTTGTTGCAGATATGGAAAAAGAGCTTGGCACCGGAAATAAAAAACCGGAGATTCTTGCAAAACTTGCACAGTATGAGCTGACACTGACCGACTGGGTAGAGGAGCACAGAGGTTACCGCAAATATGTAGCCATCGCCGGAAAATGCTGGCCAGCATTCCAGACACAGTTTGGATTTGTACCATGCTATGTAAACAGCCGTCTGACCGGACGCGGAATCCCGGTTTCCTGTGAGGTTGATATCTACGGAACACTGAGTGAGTTCATCGGAACCTGCGTGAGCCAGGATGCAGTAACTTTACTTGACATCAACAACTCTGTACCGAAAGATATGTATGAAGAGTCCATCAAAGGAAAATTTGATTACAAACATACTGATACATTCATGGGATTCCACTGTGGAAATACCTGCTCTAAGAAACTTGCAAGCTGTGAGATGAAGTACCAGATGATCATGGCAAGAAGCCTTCCGGTCGAAGTGACAAACGGTACTTTAGAGGGAGACATTGCACCGGGCGATATCACATTCTACCGTCTGCAGTCTACATCCGACAATAAGATCCGCGCATACGTGGCACAGGGCGAAGTACTTCCGGTAGCAACACGTTCCTTCGGTTCCATCGGTGTATTTGCGATCCCTGAAATGGGAAGATTCTACCGCCATGTACTGATCGAGAAAAACTATCCGCATCACGGAGCGGTTGCATTCGGACATTACGGAAAAGCACTGTTTGAAGTATTCAAATATCTTGGCGTTCCGATGGAAGATATTAACTACAATCAGCCTGCATCCCTGCCATATCCGACAGAGAATCCATTTGCATAAAATGTACATAAATTAATATATTACCTGAAACCCGCGCATCTAAAACGTAACATACCGTTTTGGATGCGCGGGTTTTTGCGTGAAAGGGTTCGGGTGTCAAAAGGTGGTTTTTATTTTTTAACACCCGAACCCTTCCACATAACCCCTGCCATAGAAACTGGAAATATCTACTTGTAGAATCGCACATCATCCTCTGTTACAATGCAGATACGTCAAAATGAAACAAATATGTAATATTTACTTAACAAAAAGTAAATATCTGTAAATGGAGGATTTCTACATAATGAAAAAAAGAAACAAGATCGTAGCATTTTTACTGGCAGGAGTGATTGCAGCAGGACATGGCAGCGTGGTGTATGCGGCAGGGTATGGAAGTGTGGTGTATGAAGATGTGGCATGGGATCTGTGTGCGCTGAATGAAGAACGCATGAAACTGGAAGTACAGGAAAAAAATACAGACAATGATGCTGCTGGGAATGACCAAGCAGACATCGAAGAACGTGAATCACCGCAGAGTACATCTGAATATGCTGATATCGGTATCGCATCCGTATTAAATTATGTGAATTTACGCGCGGAACCTTCCGTGGAAAGTGAGGCACTCGGAAAGCTGTACAATAACAGTGCGGCAACGGTGTTGGAAACAGTTTTGGATGAGGCAGGAGAGGAATGGTATCTGGTCAGTTCAGGTTCGGTGGAAAACGCTTATGTGAAAGCGGAATATGTAAAGGTCGGGGATGAGGATCTGGCGCGGGGTGTCAGCACACGATATGCGACGGTAACGACTACGACGTTGTTTGTGCGTACCGAACCGGGAACTGAGGCATCCGTGCTTACCATGCTGCCGGAGGGCGAGGATGTGGTCGTCTATGATGCGCTGGATGAGTACGGGTGGTACCGTGTGTCGACGGAGGAAGGCTTAGGATATGTTTCGGGAGATTATGTGACGGTCCGGACGGAGTTTCGCGTGGCAGAGTCGAAGGAGGAAGAGAAAGAGAGATTAGAGCGAGAGGAGGCGGAGCGCCAGGCGGCAGCAGCCGCGGCGGAAGCGGCAAGAAAAGCACGCGAAGAGGAAGAGAGAAAGGCAGCGGAAGCAGCGAGAAAGACACAGGAAGAAGCGGCAAAAGCAATGGCACGGCAGCAGACACAAAATGCGCAACAGGCGCAACAAAAAAATGACAAAGTACAGGGAAGCAGTCAGGGGCAAAGCAGCAGTTCATTCGGCAGTAATACAACAGCGAAACCGCAAACAGTTTCCAATGGACAGGCAGTCGTGAACTATGCAGCTCAGTTTGTGGGAAATCCCTATGTTTATGGTGGCAGCAGCCTGACAAACGGAGCGGACTGTTCCGGATTTGTGATGAGCGTATATCAGGCGTTTGGAATCAGTCTGCCCCATTCTTCAAGTGCACTGCGCAGTGTTGGATATGGTGTCAGCTTAGACGCGATACAGCCTGGAGATATCGTATGTTACAGCGGACATGTGGGAATTTATGCAGGAAATAATACGCTGCTTCATGCAAGTTCTCCAAGTACCGGCATCAAGTACACGTCGCCTGTCACCTACCGCGAAATTCTGGCGATAAGAAGGATTTTCTAATGATCTATGGAAAAATATGGATGCGCAACCGATTGAAAAAATTGTGAAGAATTTAAAAATAAAGGTAAAAAAAAGGGTAAATCATGTATTTTTGCACAAGTATAAATATGCATTTTTTACAAAAGAGAAAAATACATGTTAAAAATTTGTCATACCGTGTCGAAATAAAATCCAATATTGTCATTTTGCTGATAAATCAAGGAATATCAGGGATTTTTCATAAATTGACAAATGAAAAAAAATGTGCAATAATCAGCAAACTGATAAGAAAAAATAATGTTTTTTGTTTTCGATGTAGGAAGGAATGAGTCGAATGATTGAAAGAAAAATCAAATTATCTGACACAGAGGAAGTAAAGGATTTTGTGAATGCTGCCGGAAAATGTGATTTTGAAATTGATGTATGTTACAGCAGAGCAGTCATTGATGCAAAATCTTTGCTTGGAATGCTTTATTTAGGTGTTTGCAAGGAACTTACGATCAAGTATGGCGAAAAGGATGCACGTTTTGAACAGGTTGTTGGAAAATATGCAATAGCCTGAAGCAGAGATGCTGCCCATAGATCATGATTTATGGGACGATGTATAACAGAAGATAAAGGGATAGATGAAAAGACTGATTTATATATCTGGAAAGGTATGTGGAATCAGTCTTTTTTGTGCTATAATCCATATATGAGCAAAAAGATTGAAAAGAACGAAAAAGGTGTCATAAAAATATCGGTCCGTGATCTGGTCGAATTTATCCTGCGGGAGGGCGATATCGACAACCGCCATGGACGCGGTGCTTCTGCGGAGGCGATGCTTGCCGGGGGAAGGATCCACAGAAAGATCCAGAAGCGGATGGGCAGCAATTACCATGCGGAGGTTCCACTGAAAATTGCAATCGAGGAAGACGAGTACCAGCTTGTGATTGAGGGACGTGCGGACGGGATTCTGATCGAGAGCGCGGAGGAAGAGATCACATTTGCGGATAATTTTAATCACATGACGATGCCAGAAGACTGCAAAGTCACGATCGACGAGATTAAGGGCATGTACATGAAACTTGATCTGTTAGACGATGCGGTCGGTGTACACCGTGCACAGGCGATGTGTTATGCCTATATCTATGCCCTGCAGCATGATCTTGCCACTATTTCAGTGCAAATGACGTACTGTAATTTAGATACCGAGGATATCCGGTATTTTCATTATGATTACACGTTTGAAGAACTTGCGGTCTGGTTTGAGAAGCTGATCACCGAGTACAAAAAATGGGCTGATTTTCAGTTCGCATGGAAAAAACTGCGTCAGGCATCCATCAAACCGCTGCAGTTTCCATTTTCCTACCGGGAAGGGCAGAAGGAATTAGCAGCCGGTGTGTACCGCACGATCAGCAGAAAGAAGAATCTTTTTATCCAGGCGCCGACCGGAGCAGGAAAGACAATATCGACCGTGTTTCCGGCGGTCAAGGCGGTAGGGGAGGATTTAGCGGACAAGATCTTTTATCTGACGGCAAAGACGATCACAGGGACGGTGGCGCGGGAAGCATTTGAACTTCTGCGTAAAAACGGATATCAGGCAAAAGTGCTTACAATCACGGCAAAAGAAAAGCTGTGCCTGTGTGAGGAGATGGAGTGCAATCCTGTCAACTGTCCATACGCAAAAGGGCATTACGACAGGGTCAACGATGCAGTTTTTTCGTTGCTGCAAAAGGAAGATATGATCACGAGAGAGGTGATCTTAGAACAGGCGAAGGAATACAATGTCTGTCCGTTTGAAATGTGTCTGGATACGGCGACATGGGTGGATGATATCATCTGTGATTACAATTATGTATTTGACCCGAATGTCTATCTGAAACGTTTTTTTGCAGATGGTACCACAGGAGATTACATTTTTCTGGTGGATGAGGCGCACAATCTGGTCGAGCGGAGCCGGGAGATGTACAGTGCCATTATATATAAGGAAGATTTTCTTTTGGCAAAGAAGATTTTAAAGAAATATGGTCAGGCAAAACTGATGCGGGAACTGGAAAAATGTAACCGCGTACTGCTCTCCTATAAGCGTGAGTGTGAGAAATATGTGATCTATGAATCAATTGGAAATTTTGCGTTTGATTTAATGAACGTGGCGTCGGATCTCGATGAATTTTTACAGAAAGCACCGGAGTTCCCGGAACGGAAAGATTTAAGTGAGTTTTATCTGAATCTGCGCAATTTTTTGAATATTTATGAACTGCTGGATGACCGCTATGTCGTTTATGCGGAACACGAGCAGGATGGACGCTTTAAACTCAAATTATACTGTGTGGATCCGTCGAAAAACCTGCAGGAGCGTATCAACAAAGGGAATGCAACTATTTTCTTTTCCGCGACGCTGCTTCCGGTGGGCTATTATAAGAGCCTGCTCTCGACTGAAACGGATAATTATGCAGTTTACGCAAAGACGGCATTCCGGGAAGAACAGAAATTGCTGCTGCTCGGAAATGATGTGAGCAGCAAGTATACCAGACGAAGTGCAGGGGAGTTTGAGCGGATCGCTTCCTATGTAAAAAAGACGACGGATGCAAAAAAAGGAAATTATATGGTGTTTTTTCCATCCTACAAAATGATGGAGCAGGTCTGCGATGTCTTTCTGGAAAAATGCCAGTCAGATCCATCCTGTGAAACGGAAACGTTGATTCAGCAGCCTGGGATGAAAGAAGAAGAAAGAGAGTCTTTTTTACAGGCATTTTCGGAAGAATTATCGGGAGAGCGGAAAGGATCGCTGGCTGCATTTTGTGTGATGGGCGGTATTTTCGGGGAAGGGATCGACCTGAAAAATGAACAGCTGATCGGTGCGATTGTCGTCGGCACGGGACTGCCGCAGATCAGCAATGAGCGGGAGATCCTGATGGGATATTTTGAAAAACGGCTTGGTGCCGGATTTGATTATGCCTACCGGTATCCGGGAATGAACAAGGTGTTACAGGCGGCAGGAAGAGTGATACGGACGGTGGAGGATGTCGGAGTCATAGAACTTTTAGATGAGCGTTTCCTGCAGAGTGAATACCGTGCGCTGTTCCCAAGAGAATGGGAAAGGCAGACGGTATGCAGGATAGATACGGTGGAAAAGTATTTAGAAGAATTCTGGAACCGTTCTTAAGTCTGTGTCAGATCGTAGGCAGCAGTTTTAAGAATTCCTCGGTGGACTGTGAAACCGGGAGCGTCGGGTTGATGGCTGCGACCATCTGTCTCGATGGCAGTTTTTCCTTTGTTTTTACGATAAACAGATCTTTGGATTCCCGGCTTAAACAGTAATCCGGTATAAATGCGATACCAAGACCGATGCGCGCAAGGTCGATCAGAAGGTCGTTACTGCTAAGTTCGATCTGCGGGATCAGCTCAAGCTGATGCTGTAAAAACAGGTTGTGCAGGAACTGGCTCGTCGTACTTTTGCGGTCGAGCATGAGGATTGGGTACTGTTTCAGTTCCTCAAACGGGATCTCCTGCTGTTTCAGGTTAAAATATGCCGGGTTTGCAATGAATACGTCGGTAAAATTGCAGACGGTCTTCTGAATGTAGGAGTGATTCAGGTTCGAGTTCGGAAAGTTGGTCACGATCAGATCGACTTTTCCCTGATCGAGGAGATCCACGCAGCTAAGGGATGTCGCGTTCGTCACCTTGATCGGCACGTTCGGGAACTTTTTGTGGAACTGTTTTAAATAAGGTACTAAAAAGTAACGGCAGATGGTGTCGCTTGCACCGATGTGAAGCTGACCGAGTCCGAGACTGCCGGAGTCTAAAAGCTGGCTTTCACCGCGCTGAATCAGGTTCATTGCCGGTTCGATGTGTTTTAATAATACTTTTCCGGCAGGAGTGAGCTGTACTTTTTTCGTGCTGCGGATGAAAAGCGGCTGGTCTAACTTTTTCTCAAGCGTTTTGATCGACTGGCTGACCGCGGACTGGGAAATAAAAAGCTGCTTGCTTGCCTCGGAAAAACTTAAGGATGTTGCCACATAATAAAACACTTTATATAATTCGTAATTGATATCCATGAAGTCCTCTTTCTGCGGGCTGGCCGCATATCATTTGAATGAAGAATGTTAATAAAAATAACTATCATGATTATAAGACGTGCTTATAAATCTGTCAATAAAGACTGATAATGGGGATGCGTGAAAGCATTTCCCAATGAAAGAAAATGATTCAGGAGTAAAAATAAGAACATGTCTGCAACAAAGCAGATATAATTCATGACAATAAAATGTTCGCAGAGTGTGCATTCTATTATTTATAGAAATATTAATAAAATTAATAAATAAGATTAAATATATTAATTATGCTTATTTTATAACCTATGTTATACTTTGAAAAGACAAATGGAAACTGAGAATGGAGGTTACCACATGAGCAGTGTAAAACGTGTATATGTTGAGAAGAAACCGGAATATGCAGTCCGGGCAAAAGAATTGCAGTCTGAAATCAGAAGTTATCTTGGAATCAGTGGTGTGACGAAGGTGCGCGAGCTGATCCGTTATGATATTGAAAATATTTCCGGGGAAACTTATAAAAAAGCCTTAGTAACCGTTTTTTCCGAACCGCCGGTAGACGATATTTATGAGGAAGAGTTTGATTTAAACGGAGCAAGAACATTTTCCGTAGAGTTCTTACCGGGACAGTTTGACCAGAGAGCAGATTCTGCAGAACAGTGCGTGAAATTATTAAATGAAGAGGAAGAGCCGATCATCCGCACTGCAGTGACTTATGCGATCGATGGTACAATCAGTGACGAAGAGTTTGCAGCGATCAAAAAACACTGCATCAACCCGGTCGATTCCAGAGAGACAGGCTTAGAGAAACCTGAGACTTTAGTGCAGAGTTTCCCGGAGCCGGAGGATGTTAAGATCTTTGACGGTTTTCGTGATACGCCGGAGGCTAAGTTAAAAGAGTTATACGATTCATTGAATCTTGCGATGACATTCAAAGACTTTTTACATATCCAGAATTATTTTAAGAACGATGAAAAACGCGATCCGTCCATGACGGAGATCCGTGTGTTAGATACCTACTGGTCTGATCACTGCCGTCATACCACATTCTCCACAGAACTTAAAAATGTGGCATTTGATGACGGTTATTACTGCGCGCCGATGAAAGAGACTTATGAGGATTACTTAAATACCCACAAGAACCTGTATGCAGGACGCAGCGATAAGTTTGTATGTCTGATGGATCTTGCCCTGATGGCAATGAAACGTCTGAAAAAAGAAGGAAAGTTACAGGATCAGGAAGAGTCCGATGAGATCAATGCATGTTCCATCGTTGTTCCGGTAGAAGTAGACGGAAAGACAGAGGAGTGGCTGGTTAATTTCAAAAATGAAACACACAACCATCCGACCGAGATCGAGCCGTTTGGTGGTGCCGCTACCTGTCTTGGCGGTGCGATCCGTGACCCGTTGTCAGGACGTACCTATGTTTACCAGGCAATGCGTGTGACCGGTGCCGCAGATCCGACGGTTCCTGTTTCCGAGACGATCTCCGGAAAACTTCCACAGAAAAAACTGGTGAGAGAAGCTGCACACGGATACAGCTCTTACGGTAACCAGATCGGTCTTGCAACCGGATACGTCAAAGAAGTTTACCATCCAAACTATGTGGCAAAACGTATGGAGATCGGTGCGGTCATGGGTGCTGCTCCAAGACGTGCCGTACAGAGACTGACCTCTGATCCGGGTGACATCATCATTTTACTTGGAGGAAGAACCGGACGTGACGGTATCGGTGGTGCCACAGGTTCTTCAAAAGCGCACAACACAGAGTCCACAGCAGTCTGCGGTGCCGAGGTACAGAAAGGTAACCCGCCGACAGAACGCAAGATCCAGCGCCTGTTCCGCCGTGAGGAAGTTGCCCATATCATCAAAAAATGCAACGATTTCGGTGCGGGCGGTGTGTCTGTAGCAATCGGTGAGCTTGCAGACGGACTTCGCGTACAGCTTGACAAAGTGCCGAAGAAATATGCCGGATTAGACGGAACAGAACTTGCAATCTCAGAATCTCAGGAGCGTATGGCAGTTGTGGTATCTCCTTCGGATGTCAAGACCTTCTTAGGCTACGCAGCGGAGGAAAACTTAGAGGCAGTGGAAGTTGCCGTTGTAACGGAGGAGCCGAGACTTGTTTTAGAGTGGAGAGGCAAAGAGATCGTAAATATCTCCCGTGCCTTCTTAGACACCAACGGTGCGCATCAGGAGACCAACGTTGCAGTGGATATGCCGGTACCGGAGGATAATTACTTAAATAAGATCTCTACACCAAAAGTTGCAGATGCGGTTGCGAAAAACGATATGAAGGCAGCATGGCTTGCAGAGCTGGCTGATTTGAATGTCTGCTCCCAGAAAGGTCTTGTGGAGATGTTTGACGGTTCTATCGGAGCAGGAAGCGTTTTCATGCCATTCGGTGGAAAATATCAGCTCACAGAAACACAGTCCATGGTGGCAAAACTTCCGGTTGCACATGGAAAATGTGATACCGTAACCATGATGGCATATGGTTTTGATCCGTATTTAGCAAGCTGGAGTCCGTACCACGGTGCGATCTATGCGGTATTAGAGTCCTTATCAAGAATCGTGACCGCAGGTGGTGATTATAAAAAGATCCGTTTTACATTCCAGGAATACTTCCGCAGAATGAACGAGGATCCGAAGCGCTGGAGCCAGCCATTTGCAGCACTTCTCGGAGCTTACAATGCACAGATCGGTTTTGGACTTCCATCTATCGGTGGAAAAGATTCCATGTCAGGAACGTTTAATGATATTGATGTACCGCCGACACTGGTTTCCTTTGCAGTGGATGTGGCAAAAGAGCAGGATATCATCACACCGGAGTTAAAGGCAGCAGGAAATGAACTGTTATACTTTACAATCGACAAAGACGAATATGACGTGCCGGTTTACGCACAGGTCATGAAACTTTATGATGCGGTTCATGTATTGATCCAGAAAGGTGCGATCGTTTCCGCATATGCGCTTGACGGAAAAGGTCTTGCAGCAGCACTTGCAAAGATGGCATTCGGTAACAAACTTGGCGTGACAGTAGATACCGATGTGACAACTGATACACTGTTTGCTCCGGGCTTTGGTAATATCGTGGCAGAAGTTCCGGCAGGCAAGACTGCAGAAGTTTACGAGGCACTGCAGAATGCAGGTTTATCTGCAAACGTAAAGAGAGCAGGTGCTGTCAATGAGGAAGCAGCATTTATCTGTGGCGATATGAAACTTGCGATCGATGAGGCATTGAACGCATGGACAGGCACATTGGAGAAAGTATTCCCGACTCGTGCAACCGAAGATAAAGAGGAAGTAAAGACAGATCTTTATCATGCAGATTCTGTTTATGTATGCAAACATAAAGTGGCAAGACCGACCGTATTTATTCCGGTATTCCCGGGAACCAACTGCGAGTACGACAGTGCAAAAGCGTTTGAGCGCGCAGGTGCGGATACGATCGTAAAAGTATTTAAAAACTTAAATGCTGAGGACATCCGTGAGTCCGTAGATGAATTTACCAAGGCAATCGACCAGGCACAGATCATCATGTTCCCGGGTGGATTCTCCGCCGGTGATGAGCCGGAAGGATCTGCAAAATTCTTTGCAACCGCATTCCGCAACGCAAAGATGACAGAGGCAGTTATGAAACTGTTAAATGAGAGAGACGGTTTAGCCCTTGGTATCTGTAACGGATTCCAGGCACTGATCAAATTAGGACTGGTACCTTACGGCGAAATCCGCCCGCAGGCAGCAGATTCCCCGACACTGACCTACAACACGATCGGACGCCATATCAGCAAGATGGTATACACAAAAGTTGTCACCGACAAGTCCCCGTGGTTAGCACAGGCGGAACTTGGAAAAGTTTACTGCAACCCGGCATCCCACGGAGAGGGACGCTTTGTTGCACCGAAAGAATGGCTTGATAAACTGTTTGCAAACGGTCAGGTTGCAACACAGTACGTCAATGAGGCAGGTGTTCCGACCATGGACGAAGAGTGGAACGTCAATGGTTCCTACTGTTCCATCGAGGGTATCACAAGCCCGGATGGACGTGTGCTCGGCAAGATGGCTCATTCCGAGAGACGTGACAGAAGCGTGGCAATGAACATTTACGGAGAACAGGATCTGAAGATCTTTGAGTCCGGTGTGGCTTATTTTAAATAAGAGACAATATTATCCCAAGGCAATCCCCTTTATCCTCAAGGGGCAAAAATCTTTAGCCTGGGGAATGAATAAAATAACGAGAAAATAAAGACCTTGTAGAGCGGAAAAACCGTTCTATGAGGTCTTTTTCTTTTACTTAAAATCATGGAGAAAGCCTTGAAAATAGAGGAATATCGAGAGATAAGAGAGAAGAAAGAGAGAGTAAGCCAAGACCTTGAAGGAAGCCCTAAAATGCCTTGAAAGAGAAAATAGGTGAGGATAAAGGATTTTGCCTTTTGAGGATAAAGAGGGTTGCCCGAATATATGGAGATTTCATTTTTGGCAAAATCCGTTTTTGGGGATGCCCTAAAATCAAGGCTTCCAAGGATTGCGTTTTTGGCATTTTCCCCAAAAACATCAAATTTGGCATTTTTGCCAAAAATAGAAGCCCGTTTTTGGCATTTTCCTACTCTTATATTCCTTGAAAAGAAAGGTGGTATTTATGAGGAAAAAGAATTACAAAGGAGCAAAGGTTTCAAAACGAGTAGTTGCAAAGTGTGAGGGAGTGTGTAGAACTTATGATGCAATTCAATATGCCTATGCAAATCTATTGTCGGAAACAGAAGAGGTGAAGTCGTTCCAAGTTAATGTATTGTTGCAGGGGTTGGAAGAAGGGGCATACACATCTGATTTTGTTATCATCAAAGCCGATGGAAACCTTATGGTGAGGGAATGTGTGAGCAGAAAGCATCTTACAAAGCCAATGACAACAAAGCTTTTGGATGCAAGCAGAAACTATTGGAAGTCCCATGGTGTGAGTGATTGGGGCATTGTGATAGAAGAAGAGGTGTAGGCTCATGAACAAAGCAGATATGAGAAAAGGAATGCTTCTAAAAGGAAAAGTTGGAGCAGAAGAAAAAATATATCGGGTGTTAGACTTAAAAGAGAAAGTGCTTGTACTTGATTATGTAAAAAAACTATGCCGGTATGGAAAACATATGAGGAATTATCTGATTATGTGGAAAAAGAGGAAGAAACTAGGGCAGAAGCAATAGACATAATAGATGCCATGGTGGGGGAGCGCAAAAAAACAGCATATCAGAGATACAATATGATTTCAGGTATTCTTCCTTTTCTTTCAGAGGAGAACATGAGAACAGAAGCAATCAAAAGAGCATCAGAAAGATATGGCATTTCCAAACAGACGGTCAGAAATTATTTATGTGAGTATCTGGCAACAATGGATGTCAGAAGTCTTGCACTAGGGTATAAAAAAGCAGAGAAGAAGCTTAGTGCAGATGAAAAGAATATGAGAAAGTCCCTGAACAAATGGTATTACACAACCAAGAAAAGGACATTGAAGAATTGCTATACTCTTATGTTGCAGCATTTTTATTGCAATGCAGATGGAACATTGAAAGAGCAATATCCATCATACTATCAGTTCAGATATTTTTATCGGAAATATAATAAAAAGGAAACAGAATACATCAGCAGGAATGGCTTGTCCTATTATCAGAGAAACCAGAGACCATTGGTAGGGGATTGTGTACAGGCATTTGCACCAACAATTGGAATGGGAATGCTGGATGCAACCATATGTGACATATACCTTGTCAATGAATGTGGGGCAATTGTTGGAAGACCAATCCTGACATTATGTGTGGATGCATATTCAGGAGTGGTATGTGGCTATTCCCTGTCATGGGAGGGTGGTATTTATTCTTTAAGAAATCTCATGTTAAATGTGATTGCAGATAAGGTGGAGCATTGCAAAGCCTTTGGTATTGAGATAAAAGAGGAACAATGGCCATCACATCAACTGCCTTTGAAGCTGGTAACAGACCAGGGAAGTGAATACAAGGGAGATAACTTTGCACAGATAACAGATTTAGGTGTGGAGCTTATCAATTTAAAATCTTTCAGGGCAGATGAAAAGGGACCAGTGGAACAGTGCTTCAATGCCTTGCAGAATTATTATAAGCCAATCTTAAAGGGAAAAGGTGTAATAGAAACAGATTTTCAGGAGAGAGGTGTGCATGATTACAGGAAGGATGCCTGTCTTACCATGGAAGATTTTGAAAAAGTGATTGTTAACTGTATCATCTTTTATAACTCCAACAGAGTGATGGAAAAATTTCCATTTACAGAGGATATGCTGCAGGCAGAGGTAAAACCTATTCCATGTTATGTATGGGATTATGCAAAAACTAATTTGGGAGCAAACCTTATGGATATGACAGGAGAAAAACTCATACAGGTACTTTTGCCAAGAACAAAGGGAAAATTCAGCAGATATGGATTAGCGGTAAATGGGATGCATTATCACAATCCACTTTTCAGGGAGGAGTATTTACAGGGGAAAGAGTGTGAGGCTGCTTATGATATGGATAACAGCAATCATATCTGGCTTATTGAAAATGGTGCATTTATCCAGTTTGACTTGATTGAGAGCAGATACAGGGATAAGGGGCGGGAAGATGTATCAGATATGAAGAGCAGACAGAGGGAACTTGTGAGGAAGGAGCAGAGACAGAAGACACAGGCAGAGGTGGATTTGACAAAAGCAATCCAGCTGATAGCAGATTCTTCAAGGAAGGATTTTAGTCCATCCATAAAGGGTATCAGGAACAACAGGCAGAGAGAACAGATGAGGGCACATAAAAATCATGTGAAAGAGGTGGCATCAAATGTATAAGAGTGAATGGAATATCATGGAAAAATTGGAAACCATGCTGACAGGAAAAAAACTGAAGGAAAAGATGATGGTGATTCCTGCCTATGACAAGAATATAAGAAATGAGAGCCAAGCAGTAAGGCTCATGCATCTGAATGATTTGAATACATTTTACCTTCCATCTGATATGAGTGTGGAGATATATACAAAGCTTTATCTTGCCATGATGAAGTCCATGCAGAAGAAGGAGAGCAGGCTTGCAGTCATGCAGAGAAATATCAATGCAAAAAATCTAAGAGCAGAAGTGAATGAGACAGGAGCATTTTATGAGGGAGTTCTTGGTGGAAGTGATTCTTTCAGCATCATAATCCAATGTGGGATGACCGCAGCTAGAGATTTCCTTAAGAAAATAAATCATGAGGGATTACCATTGTTTAATCCTTTACATGGAGAGGGTGGAACCGAAAAGAAAGGCGGTAAGACCTCAGGAAGTGGTGAATCCAAAGAAGTGAAGTGGAACCCGGTCGCAAAGCAACTATTCAATGCAATCATGTGGGTGATTATAATTATAGATGCCAAGCCAGATACACCAATCTTTGGCATTAGGGAAAAGGTGTGGAAATTTAAAAGCTATGAGCCATTTCCAAGTCAAGTGAAAGCTGTAAATACTATAATAGGAAAGAATATAGTTGGGAAAACATTGACCGAAGCCATTGATGAGCTTAGACATGATAATGATATTAGAGATGAAATGTGTGATTTCGACAAGCTAATAGACATTATCGGTAACTATAAGGATAAAGAAGGAAATCCTGTTGTAATAGAATCCAAGTTTTAAAGCAGCAAGCAGACTTTAGATATGCAATATCCTTGATGTATATTCTTGTCGATTTAGAGTGATATTACATTGAAAATGCCATGGGGCTATGATAAAATTTCATTGGGTGCCACCATAACGGTAGGCGGTTGGCCTTCTACGGAGGGACTGTGACCCTCCGATTACATAGAAACCCGCAAGGGAATCGAAAGAAGTCATTGATTTCTTGGAAAGGAGGGCTAAGCCATATGAGTATTGTTGATTTTATCGCGGTGGTAAGCTTCGGCTTAACCTGCTTTGGATTAGGGTATTCCTTTGGTAAGGATAATAATAAGACACAAAAATAGCCGCCCCGACCTAGCAAGTTGAGCGACTATTTTTAGTTAATTGATTTAATGGGTCAGCCGTCTATCGGTGGCACCCTTTTTGTATAATTAATATATCACGAATTGGTTTAAAATTCAACTCAAAAATCACTTTTGGGAATATGTGAGTCAATCTGATTTTTCCTTTAGAAGCTTTGGTGTTGGAATTGTGGTATAGACAAAAGAATACAATATGGCATCTATGCAGTAAAAATATGTTTCGATAAAATCTAAATTTCGAGAATGAACTTCATTAAGAAAGCTTCTATGATATAATAAAATTATTACTAGGAGAGGTTTTTGTTGTTGATAAATAATGGAGTAAGAAGATTACCAGTTTATTTAGAAACTCAAAATAAAGGAGATAATTTCAAATGAAGATACTAATGATTGGGAATGGATTTGATTTGGAACATGAATTACCAACTAAATATACACAGTTTCTGGAATTTGTCACAAAATTCAAAATTGCATATTCATGGGCAAATAGTGTACCCAAAATGCTGGATGATATAGAGGATGATTACTTGAAAATGATTTTTGAGAATCCTGAATGTGAAGATAGAGTTGTAGCACTACATGTTTTTACGGAAAATAATGTATGGATTAATCATTTTGAAAAAGTATATAAGAAGCATTTGGCAAATAAGCAAAATTGGATTGACTTTGAAAGTGAAATATCATCCGTGATTCAAGCTATGGATGGATTGATAAAATATTATGAAAGTATTGAAACAGGGGAATGCAAAAATGAAAATTTGGAAAAATATTATAAAAATAGACTAGCTAATATTATAAATTTGAAGGCAGAAAATGTAAAAGCATATATTCCTAAGCTATTATGTGATTTAAATAAGTTAATAGGTGCATTAGAGATATATATTTGGGATTATGTTGGAAATAAAGAACTTAAATATTACAACCCAGATATTGAAAAAGTACATCCTAGTAAAGTATTTAGTTTTAATTATTCTGATACATATAGAAAATTGTATGCCTGTAACAGAAAAGAAATTGAGTATTCTTTTGCACATGGCATGGCAACTAATAACATTCATTTTTTTTCTGGTAAAACTGATGCCTCGAAAGAAGAAATTGAAAATTGTATTCAACAAAATGCAGAGTGTAATAATATGGTATTAGGAATTGATGAATATCTTTCAGAGGACAGAAGAAGTGATGAAGTAGAGTTTATCGCTTTTAAAAAGTATTATCAGAGAATATATAAAAAGGCAGGAAATGAATATAAAAAGTGGTTGCAACAAATTGATGAGGACGTAAAAGCAGGAAGAAAAGAAGAAAATACATTATATATTTTTGGTCATTCGTTGGATGTTACAGATGGTGATGTATTAAGAGAATTTATTAACCATGAAAATTTGAAAACTGTAATTTTCTATAGAAATAAGGAGCAATTAGGGCAGCAAATTGCTAATTTGGTTAAGATATTAAAAAGTGATACTGTGATTAAAAAAGTATATGGAAATAATCCTACTATTATATTTCAACAGCAAAGTAAAAGAGAAGAAATAGAGGGAAGTGCATTTGAAATTACGTCGGATACAATGCAATTGGAAAACATTTATAGATTAAGTCACTTTGAAGCAAGAAGTTTGATTGAAAAGATAAAATCTAAAATTGACCAAGAAGATTTAACATATTTTTATTCCCAAAAGGCAGTTATAACACTATTTGATGTAATGCAAAAAAATGGATTAGCTGTTATGTATATAACAAAGCTATTAGAGATAGCTCGAAAACTGATGAGATGCGATGGTTTACAAGAGCCTGAACAGTTTGATGAAGAATACTGGGCTTATCAGGATTATGACAATTCTTTTTCATGCGACCCACTTACAATAAAATTTGTTAATACAATAAATTTGTATAATAGGAAAAATTTTGTTACAAGTGAAATGGCAATGCAAAGCTATGATGAACAATTGCTTGAATATGAAAAGTTAATTAAGAGTAAAGAGAAAATAGATAAAGAAAGTTATAGTGCCATTATTAACAGTATCTTTTATATGTTTATTGATAAATATGGAGATATTGGAAAATTGTGGAATATACTTTTGAGAATATCAAGAGGACCAGGAGAAGAAGTTGCAAAAGATGTGTTGAAAGAGCTTATAGAAAACTCAGATGATGAATTGGATATTATAAGATATAATCATTTATTGCAAGAAATCCAGATGAATGAGTATTTTGATATACAAGCAGAAGAATTTGAAAAAAATTATGAATATGAGCAGGAACAATAGAATTATTGTTTTAGATATTATTTTATTGCTGAAAGGGCGAAGTGTTAAAATGCTATATATTGAAAAAGCTATAAAGTGGCTAGTGTACTGTATCATTGAAATTTAGTACATCTGCCACTTTAATTAAAAAGTGACAGATGATAGTGTCGGATACAGTGATATCAGTTTTTCCCGTGCATCCCCTGTTTGGAAATGCCACTG
>OGER01000762.1_pt1 | contig 31513 bp, 66 predicted proteins | sample 1570691 | NCBI WGS metagenome assembly OGER01 (sample SAMEA2582143, study PRJEB24529) | metagenome | biome: Human gut stool | place: China | collected 2011
CAGAAAAGACGTGATTAAAATGAACACAAAAGTATCTCGTTATCAGCTTCTTTTTGATGACGAACGTAATGAATTGAAATTCAAACAGTTTAATGAAGTTATGTTTCAGCTTCAAAGGGAAATGGTTCAGGTTGCGAACAGAGCCACGCAAATTCTTTGGGAAGATATGAATTGGTCTAATGATGTAAGAGTTCAGACCGGCTCATATCCTACCAAAGAAGAGGTTACTGGGCGTTACGGATGTTCTGTGAGAAATTTTATATATCGTACTGTTCCGTATGAGTATAATAATACCGGGAATATTGCAACTATATTACAAAGCGTCAACAAACATTTCTCACAGAACAAAAAAGAAGTAATGCAAGGTAAGCGTTCCATTGACTCTTATAAATCTACACTTCCTATTGCAGTCCATGGCAACAGTATTAAGATTGAAAAATCTGGAAACAAATACATCGTTTCTTTATCGTTACTTTCAAATGATTACAAGAAATTGCTTGGAGTAAAGAAAGGTCAGATTGTATTTGAGTTGATGTTTGGGCGTAGCTGGTCTTCAAAACAAATCATTGATTCTATTATTTCTGGCGAGTTTTCTCATACTGCAAGTTCTATTGTTTACAAAAATAGAAAATGGTTTCTAAATCTTGGTTATTCTTTTCCTGATAAGGACAGTATTAAATTTATTGAAGGACGCACAATGGGCATTGACCTTGGAATCGTCAAACCTGTTGTAATGGCTTTTAATGATAATCCTGTACACTTTGAAATTGATAGTAATGAGATTTCTGAATTTAGAAAGCAGATAATTGCCAGACGCGCTTCTATCGGCAAACAGACTAAACACTGTGCAGACAGTAAGATTGGTCACGGCGTTCATAAGCGTATCGAAGGAATTGAGAGACTAAAAACAACAGAATCAAATTTCCGTGACAGAATCAATCACCAGTATAGCAGATATATTGTAGATATGGCTGTTAAATACAAATGTAAAACTATTCAGATGGAAGATTTGAGTGGAATCTCTAAAGACAGCACTTTTCTAAAATCTTGGCCTTATTTTGATTTGCAAACAAAGATTGAATACAAGGCAAAAGAAAACGGGATTGATGTTATCAAAATCAATCCTAAATTTACTTCTCAGCGTTGTTCTAAATGTGGCTATATTTCAGAAGATAATAGACCAGAACAGGCAATTTTCCAATGTAAGAAGTGCGGTTTTGGTATCAATGCTGACTGGAATGCCGCTATGAATATTGCAACACCGGGGATTGAAGAAATTATCAAAAACTCTGATACAGAGTAAGCGTAGGTGCGAATCATAAGCTCTCATAGAAATACTGGGAGCTTCGCACTAAAACTATTTGGGTGGACTATAACGCCCTAAATCGAGATAGCGGCAGTAATTCGCTATATTGCATAACGTATGTATCGCTCTCGGTAAGGTTCTTTGTTAAATATGACAAAGAGTAAGTCTCGCATGAAGTAGTCCTTGTGAGCAGTTCTTATATGCGCTCTAAAGAATTGAACATTTTTGTGCAAGTTTGCCGAATCAATTCGAGCGTATGCGAGAATTGATAGAGCTTATTAATTATGTCTGCCGATGTAACATTTCTTGAATCAATTCGAGTGTATGTATGAATTGATAGAAATATAAATAGGAATAAAATGGATAAGAAAACTGCTATTGAAATTACGGAAAAACTTCTTGCTAAATCCAATGTTAAATATACAAACTCTACCAAGAAACCAAATACCCCAAATTCTGAAATCGAAAATTTAAAGAAGAACATTGATTTCTACGAATACATTCTTTCTGGTCTTTATAATAATCATTTCTAAGGAGATTTACAAACTATGACACTTAACATTCATACATCTTCTGCTCTTGTTAAATTTTACTCACTAAAACCCGGAGATGTGTTTCGTTACGAGATTAATGGAGTTAGTCATTATTTTATGAAAACACTTGAAACAAAAGATGGCTGTTGTAATTGTGTAGACCTTACAGATAGCGCACTCGGATACATGGACGAAAGTGACTGTGTTTACGAAGTACAATCTGCTGAATTAAATATTACAAATTAACAATCTTATCATTTACAAACTGTACAATTATGTTATTATATTACATTATCTGGTTACTAATTTCTCTCTTCTTTTTTATCTCAGACATTTTACACATTTACAAACTAATGTATCAACAAAAAGCCTATGAATACACCGAAGGTTTTATTTCATTGGTTTTATACGGATTCCTCACCTTCTATTGGGCATCTCAAATCTACCACTATACACCTCTGCTTTTACAAACTCTGCATCTATAAATCCAAAATACAAACTATATCTACAAAATTTTGATTACAGTTATATTTACCAAAAATTTCAATCAAAATTTTGTATCAAATATCATTAACTAATTTTTAAAGCCAACTGCGTAAACAGTTGGCTTTTATTTTATCCTTTTCTCATTTCCTTTATTTTTTCTCACACCACCATTTACTCATTCTACAAATTTCTATTGTCTACAAACTGTACGTCATACACGGACATTCGTCTAATTTATGGTATGTTTTAGACGAATAGCATACCCATTAGACGAATCCCTTAATTCGCCATCTGTTTTAATGGAATCATCCTCAAACTAAGCGCATTCTACAACCATACACTTTTCCCAATTTAACAGAAAATGTATTCCAGCGCCAAACACTTACCGAGCATTTTTCGACAACTATACCAGCATTACAAATCGGCTCAGTTGCCACACTATTCCAGAATAGCCGACCAATTCTAAACCATTCGGGTTTAGAATCTTGCTTACGCAGAATAACTACGGGAATATCGTAGTTAGCTCCGAAACCGCAACCAGCATGAACATCTCTCCTGAGATTATCGGCAAGAAATGCAAGGTCACATAGAGCAGAGCGCAGACCTTGCCGATAGAGTTAACGCCAGAAAATCATATCCTTGTATGTTTTCGTGACATCAAGTAAACATAGTTATCCTGCACTAACTATACTATAACACAATTATGTATATATGTATTAATATATACATATAATAATGTATAATATACATAGAGATACTATGCCAAGTTTTATCCATGTTCTCTTTTCAAAGTCCTTTACCAATATATCATACTTCACACCAGATGTCAACAGCAATTTCAAGTTTGACAAAAAATTACATTTCTGAAACTATCTACCAACTATCCTACTAGGTTATATGCCTATATCAGAATTTAACTATCAAAATAATTACTAGCGCTCCAACTCTTACACGTCACATATACGCCAGATAGCCCACTTTATTTTGTGTGTATACATATATGTAGACAGCTCCCACTTTATTTTTGTGCGTAGAGAGCTGGGCTTTTTATATACACACTGGGTTTGTGGGTTAGTGTGATGAAACCAGTATTTACCTATTGTATACTAGGATATAGGGTCTATAGGATTAGGATAACTATTAAAATAATTACTCCATGGCTTCCACCAGATACAGTAACAACCTATAGTTGTATACTCACAACAAAAAATATTCAAAAGAATTTTCAAAAAACTGTTGACAAATGGATTGAACAGGTATATAATGGAACCATCGAAAGCAAACACACAAAACGAAATGAGGTAACAAATTATGGCTCGAATCAAAGGGTTTTCGTTCAGTGAAGGTAATCACAAAATGGGGCGCGTCGGTTCTTTTTCTGTGATGCCCGGTATCACTTGCGCTCATTGCAACGAGTGCTACAAAGATTGCTATTCCCGAAAAATGATTGCATATCGCAAAACTGTTCGACAGGCTTATGAGGATAACACCAAAGCGCTGATGATTGACCATCGCTATGATGAGTTTGTCAAGGCGGCTTGTATGTTTATCGACTACAACGAATACAAGCTGTTCAGAATAAATGTATCTGGGGATTTCTTTTCTTTCGACTATCTGAACGCTTGTTGCGAGATTGCAAAGAGGAACCCCGATGTTAAATTCCTTGCATTTACCAAACAATATGAAATTGTTGGTGAGGCTCTGGAACTTGGTTTGATTCCGTCCAACTTTAATATCGTGTTCAGCGCTTGGAATACTCTGATTCCCGAAAACAAAGATTCTGTTGCTGTTGCATATTTTGATGATGGTGAACACGAAAATTTGATTGACCCGAAAGCAACTGTTTGCGATGGCAACTGTCAGAAATGCAAAAAGTGCTTTTATCTTGGTAAAGGCGAAAGCGTCCGTTTTAAGGCTCATTAAAATTTAACAAATCAGAAAAGAGGTGGTAATTTTTGCCACCTCTTTTCTTGTATCATAAATAATTATTTTAATAGTTGGGGTTTAATTTCTTATAATCTTCTAAGAGCATCCACTTAAAACCCTTATGTGTTTCTTGCTCACCTCTAGCGCAATTGTTTACACAGGTAAGAGAAAACCCAGCTTTTCTTGTCTCAATTTGGCAATCCCATTCTTTTATAAAATTTCCATTTAAATCTAATTGGACGACAGGTTTTCTATGCTTTTCCCCGGCGCGTTTATTTCTTGTTCCTTTATTACAGTTTTCTTTATGTGTTACCCATTCGAGATTATTTATATCATTATTTGCTTTGTTTTCATCTATATGATTTACGTCAGAACACTTCCTAGGGTTGAGTAGAAAATATTCTGCAACTAACCTATGTACTTTGGCTGTATATGAATGGTTCTCCTTAGAAAGCGGAACTGTCTCATATCCATCTGCATCAAAATGTATAGGACATTCACGTCCTTTTACAAATCTTTTTTTACCTCTTTTATCTGTTATTGTTCTGTTTAGCGATTTAACCCTCCCCTTACTGCTAATCATAAACATTCCAGTGTAATCAACACCTTTATATACACCTATATCTTTCCACAATTCAGAAATCAATCTCATATTATCACCTACTATTAAAATAATTAGAAGCCAATTGCTTCTGATGAATAATATATCAAATGTTATGTTGTTTGTCAAGATGGAATAATAACCAAAAAATTGTATTATTCTTTGTGCAATTTGACTATTTACAAATCATTTATTATTTGCTATAATAAAGATACAGAAAGTGAGGTAAACAAAATGAAAAAGATAGCACTGAACATGACACACTTCATTACTCTGGTCGAAGAGGGGCGTTTGAAGATTGGCAAGTATGAGTATGAGAGAATCGTGGACGCACAGGACAATTCGCATTATTATCGCTATTACCGAAAAGGGGACGAAATCGTTTCCGAAGAGGTTACACCATTCAATTGATAGAAAGGATTCAACAATGAATGCAGCAGATTTCTTTAAGATTCTGGCCAACTTGAAAATCTTTGGTGAGTATCAGGACGGCAACACGCATTACTGGACAGACCGAAAGTTTGATAATGACGGCAATGCGTACACTTTGATTATCGCAGACATTCCCAATGTAGAAAAGAAGTACACAGAACAAATCACCTACAAAGTAAAGGAGTTATAACCATGTTACAGAAGAACAAAGATAAACAAGAGCGCAAGGAAAAGCGCCGCCCTATTGGTCGCCCTGTTCGGTTTGAGAACAAAACACGTTACACTAGAAAGAAAGGTCGTAACCGCGATGAATGATATTCGATTGAAAGATGCTACACGAATTTTAAAAAAGAATGGCTATGTTTTAGAATATGTAAATGGTTCGCATTATCAATTTTTTAACAAAAATCGTCGTCGAATTACACTTCCATTTCATGTCAACAGAAAAAATAGCTGTTCTGCTGTAATTTGGAATAAAATTGTAAAAGAGTATAGCATTAAATATTAAGGAGGAACAATGGAGAGAGAATACAAAGAAGAAATTTGGAAAAGTATCGGAGTCTATCAAGGTGTTGATTTTACTGGTTGTTATGAAGTGTCTAATAAAGGAAGAATGAGGGTTCTGGACAGAATTATTAAATACAAGAGCGGAAAAGAGCGAACAATAAAGGGGCATATTTCAAAACAGCGCAAAGACGAAAAGGGACGTATGCGTATAACACTCAAAATGAATGGCGAAGTAAGGTTTGCAAAGGTTCATCGTCTTGTTGCGCTTGCATTTGTACCAAACCCAGACCCGGAACACAGAACGCAAGTAAATCATATTGACGAAAACCCGTCGAATAATTGCGCTGAAAACCTAGAATGGGTTACTTGCAAAGAAAACATAAATCATGGCACAAGAAATCAAAGAGTATCAGAAAAAGAATCAATTCCAATTGCCCAACTAGACCAATCTGGTAACTTATTAAAGACATGGAGAAGTGGGACGGAAGCAAACAAATATGGCTTTAGAAACACATGTATATCGACTGCTACTAGAAGCGGATACACGCATAGAGGATACAAATGGTGTACATGGGATGATTTTAAATTAAATAATCCAGAGGTTTGTTTTGAAGATTACCTAGACAAAAAGGTTGATGGTTTTAACCCGAATTATAAAAGAGAATGCAGTAAAAGGTTATAACTCGAATACTAACTTCTTGATAACAGGGCAATTATTACCGCCCTGCTTCTTTGTTAAATTTAATAAATATTTTAATAGTTAGTTGCCTTTATTGGATGCCAATATCACTATAAATCTAACAGAATCTTTGTGCATTTTGCATATTGACTTCTTTGTTAAATTGAGTATAATTATAATCAGAAACCAACCAATAAAGAAATGAGGTAACAATTATGAAGTACGAAGAAATCAAGAACGCAATCCATTCTATCCACGCTGGAACTTATGCCAACATGACCACTTGCAAGACGCTCAAGACTCGAAAAGAATTTAAAGACAATAACATCGTCAAGATTTCTCGCTCTACTATCCGTTCTGGATGCGACTACGAAAATCTCAAGTCCACCAAACAGGGACGTGCAGATGGTTCTCTCCCGTCCCAAAACACTGGACTTCCTTATGGTTCGTGGATTTCTGGACAAGAAAAATACTTTATTGAACATAAAGGGAATATCTATCTTAGAGTTACAAACAGCCCCAACAAGAGCCGTGTAACGTATCTTGTGAATGGCATTCCCACAGATGAACAGGAAGTAAAAGCAATGTGCCTTAAATCTGAATTTCCTACTTCTGAAAAACCCAGCGTCTACAATGTCAACATCGACCACATTATTAGTATTGAGAAGTAAATAGTTATTATCTGCCCGTCTAGTAATTTCCTCCAACTAGGCGGGCTTTGTTATGTGATATGTCATTACTATTAAAATAATTATCTGTTAAATTATCTGGAACAGATATGTGCATTTTGTACAGTTTTGTTATATTATCTTTGTGCAACATCACTATTGCATTTTAATTTTAAGTATGATATACTATATACAGTTCAAGAGAGAACTACAAATAAAGAAAGAGGTAACAAGATTATGACTAACGAACAAATTCAGAAAGTTTTCCACAAGGCTGTTGCAATGTGCGACGAAAGCGGATTTCATGCTGATAGCCTTGTTCAGACTGTTGGTTATCACCGAAAAAAGAACGCATTCGCAACTTGCTACACTCGTCGTAATATGTTCGGTGATTACTCTAATATTAAAGTATCAAAGTATTACGCTGAAAAGGCAAGCGAACAGCAAATGCTTAATACATTGGTACATGAAGTTCTGCACGCTTGTTTCCCGCGTGAAAACCATGGCGGTAAATGGGCAAAAGCCGCTACTGTAATGAATAAGAAGTATGGTTTAGACATTTCCCGTTGTGCTGATTATAAGGACGAAAACGGTGAAAGTATTCTGCATAATGAAAGCCTTGCAAAGTACATTATTAAGTGCCCTAAATGCGGACAAACGATTTATAGAAGTCGTGCTTGCAAATTGGTTAATCATCCAGATTGGTTCAGATGTGGTTATTGCAAAATCCCTCTTGAACGTATTAAGTAAAACAGAATAAATCTAGTTGGCACTCACAATAAGTAAGTGCCAACTTTTTTATCGTTGGATTAATTATTTTAATAGTTATAGGTATTTCTGTTAAATTTTTTCAAGATATTTTCAAAAACCTATTGACTTTTGTTTCTGTATAGTGTATACTTATATCAATGAAAGACCATTAAACAGGAGGTAACAAATATGGATTGCCTGATTAATTACACTGATTACAATAATACTACTATGGAACAGAATAATAGTGTTATGGATTTTTCTGAATTTGTTGAACTTATTAACGAACACCCTGAATATACTTCTTTTGAGACTATGGGCGATTATTTGTTTAATGTCTAACAGGAGGTAGCACAATGAAACTTTCAAACCGAATGCTTAACCATCTGGAAAAGTTTGGTGAATACGATACACCTAAATATCGTTACTACATTGGCACTGATAAAGGCAAAGAGTACGTCAAGCGATACCCTGTAAGACGCTATGGAAACGATATCAAAGCTATTGGAAAGACTGAAAATGTTAGAGTCTGGAAGGGAACATCATGGGCTATCTTTTAATGTTTCTGGTTCATTGTATTATGTTTATTGGCGTGGTCATCACTACGCTGTTTATCAATCAGTACAGTTCTACTCTTTCAATCGGATTTGATGTTCTGTATATCATTGCTGTTAAATTGTTTTATAAGGAACTGGAAAATCAATAAGTCATCTACTACCGCTCACGTTTTGTCTACCTTTTGCGTGGGCGGTTTTATTTTTGAAAGAATTTTAATTATTTTAATAGTAAAACTTTATTAAATTAACCAGAATCAAATTTTTATTAACATATTGGTTTATTATATTAAGTTATAATCATATAATCTTAATTAAATTAAATTATTAGATATTTTGACTTAATTAAATTAAAAAAATAACGTAGATACGTTAAATAATTATAGATAAAAAGCAAATTTCATTCATATAAAAATGACGTACCTACGTTAATTTTCTATTTCATGTTATACTAAAAATGTTGCACAGGCAACATAATTTTTAATTTAACAGAAAATTTCAAAATATCCTTGACAAATCAAAAATCATTTGCTATAATAATATCAGAAACCAAACAGAAAAGGAGAATTTAACATGACACTGGAACAGGCTTATAAGAAAGTTTACATGATGGATGAGGTTTTGAACTCTGATATCTTGAACGATGAGGAATATACCTCTGTCGCAAAGCGACGCTTTAAACTGATAGAGCAGATTGGGCTGGAAGAACAGAGACAGAAACAGCTCGAGGCAGACCGTGTTTCTCCTGAACCTTGGGACTGCGGTTTTCTGTTTAGTTTTATCGCTGCTGATTGCGAGATTCAACAGTTGTCAAAAGAACAAAGGAATATTATCTACGCAATCAAGCGTGTACCATTTCGGTACGCTGGGCGTTATTTTGAAGTGGTAGACGATAAATTAATTGTTAAGATGGTTCCTGAAAAATCTTTCTTAGAAATTTAAAAAAGGACTTGACACAAGAAGCAAAATGTGGTACAATACTTATAGATACAAAAGAAACACAAAAGAGAGGTAACAATTATGAGTATTGGAGATATCATTGATATTAGTTCCGCAGAGAACTATATCTACGAAAATTTCATTTTAGATGGCACATCACAACAGCTTGTTAGTGGAATTTTGTATTGGGTTCGTGACGAATACAGAGGAAACATAACGGATGCGCTCTTTGGTCTCCTTGACCCAGTTGGTCTTAATTGTAAAGAAATCGAAAAGATTGCATCTGTAATTTAACAGGAAGCTAGGTTCATAGGGTGGCGCAATTCCACCGCCCTCAGAAATGAGGGTAACGCTTAGACCTTATAATGGAGAATCTTGGACGGATGGACGCAATTGCGAGACCAGAAAGAGAAGATACCGGAGTAAGGCGTATCTTAACCACGAGAGAGTTAAGGCGGTCTTTTGGATAGACTAAAACCGTAGGCAGTAGCCAAAAGAATCTGTCAAGTCACATGGGTGTGCAATGTGGCGGGAATCCAAACATAAAAGCACAGCTTTGTCGGTTTGCTTCTCATTAAATTGAGTGCTATATAACAGAGTAGCTACCTGTTTATAGATTGAAAACCGTCATTCCTATGTTGTTATAGCTCAAAGAGAGCGCCTGTTTACAGGAAGATTCTAGGTCGTACCTAGATAACAGCACCATCAATATATCTGGCTTCATAGTAAGCCCGTCTATATTGATTATGTTCATATCACCTATTATTCCCGGCTCACACTTAACGTGTGCAGTAGGTCTTTGTAAGTCGGGTTTATTATGACATTATCTACCCTACCAGTAACTTGTTACCTCATTCAACTGGTAGGGTTTTGTTATATCTTAAATTTTAACTATTAAAATAACTATAAAAATTAAACATCAAAATTTTCTTGCAAAATAGGGTTGACATAATCGAATTTTTATGATATAATAATATTACAAAAGAAAGAGGTGTTTAATATGTTGAAGATGTTTTCTGATTTGATTGTTGGCGATACGTTTATTATCGGCGGTAATGGTTATGTTAAGCTTGGTTTTAATACAGCAATGAACACTAACACAAAACACGTTGAGTATTTTTCTGAACGAAATATTCTTGTGAACGCTTGCAAAGATTATAAAGAGGTGTTTTAATATGGATTTCAATGCTGGTAAAAATGTTCCGTGCCCTTGCAAAGGCTGTGAAGAACGCCACTGTGCTTGCTCTGATACTTGTCCTAAGTACAAAGAATATAAGGCAGAACTCGAGAAACAGAAACGGTATACAGAAGAAAACAAATGCCGTTTTAGCTCTACCCATCAGCGTCCTTATATGCATATTGGTAAGAGTGCAAGAGAGCGCAAACAGTATAATAAAAACATTATTAATGGATTCTTGTACTAATTCAACAGAAAAGAGGTAATATCATGACTTTGAATGAGCTGTATGCCGTTAATGGAGATTGGAAATATAACCCTAATATTATCTTTGAATTTCACTACCCTAGAGACGAACACACCAACAATCTTAATCCGTATTGCAAAATTAACTGGAATCAGGTTTCTGAAAATGCAAAGAACAGCAATGTTCTTTATTTTGAAACCATCAGCAAAAGCCGTGTCTGGATTGAATTAGATATCTAACAACAAGGGGACTAGATGAAAATTCTAGTCCCTATTTTATTATGCCGTGAATAATTATTCTAATAGTAATAATTTAACAGAAAGAATTTCAAATTACCTATTGACTTCTCTGTTAGATTGCGCTATAATATCTATAGAAAGCGAGGTAACAATATTATGAGGAACATTCTTTATAGTAAAGATGATGTTGAAATTTATACACAGTGCGGCGATGTGATTTTGTTCACACCTCATTTGATGGTATTCAAAGAGGATACGCCTGAAAATAGAAAAGCGATTTTTGACATTGCAGGAGTAAAGGAGGTTTAATATGGATAATAAGAATATTCTAAACTATGTTCTGGACAATGGTAAAAACATTGCCCTAACAGAAGCAGAACGCAAGATGCTGGTACAGATGTTTCGGATGATAATTGACTGTTTGGAACAAATGAAGCAACAGCCCAACACAATCAACATTTATGAACAGGCTTTGTATCAAGCGATAGAAAAGGTGCAGAACGATGGTAAAGCTATCACCGAAAAAGAAGGCACAGAAACCGAAAACAAGAAAGCCTAAAACTATTCCATGGCGCGTTAAATACGGCGCACATACACGAGCTATAAGACCATGTATAATGCCTTTTAACGAGCCTGAACACGCTGTAAGCTATCCTGTAAAACCTGTATTGTGGACGCTTGCAGAAGCCGATGAACGTGTGTTAGATATCTATAAAGAAAATTGATTCTAAGTCCCTTGAAAAAAATCAAGGGACTTTTTGTTAAATTTGAATATTTTTCAATGGAGTTTACTATTAAAATAATTATTATGGTGTTCTTGTTGTGTAATTTTGTACAGTTTTCATTATAATTCTTTGTGCAATTTGCCTATTGTAATCTATCTTAAAATATGATATCATAATAGTGTCAAAAGGAACCACACAAACAACAGAAATGAGGTAACAAAAATGACTGTGAATGATATTTATAAGTGCTCTAACGTGGACGAAGACACCCGATTTGTGATTGATACCAAAGAGCCTGAGACCATCTATGATGGGCCATGGTACTACATAAATGATGAACTTAAAAAAGCAGAAGTCAACTTCTTCTGCGTCGCAAAGTTCGGTAAGAAGAACGGACTTCCTTATGCTAAAGAAGTATTCGTAGCGCTGGCATAATAATCCAGAATGACCCGGAGCAGAAATGCTCCGGGTTTTATTTTTGGTGTAGCTATAATTATTTTAATAGTTATCTTGATATACGTCAAGATGTTTCAAAATATTTTTTTGTTAAATTTGAAAATATCTATTGACATCTGTTTGATTTTCTGCTATAATAAAGTCAATGAAAGACCACTAAACAGGAGGATTTAACAATGACTATTTCAGAAATGACCGAAATTGTAAAGAACGCTCTGAACGAATACCGAAAAGCAAAAGCAACGAGCAATAAAACAACTATTGAGCTTGCTGTAAACGAGATGGAGAACGTTTATATCATGGTTTGTTGCTACCCTGTACCGGGTTCTGATACGCTCAGAAATGTCATTCAGGAAGCAAGGGGAGGCTGCATGGCATGAGATATGAAGAACTTGACGTAAACGCTACATACTTTGTTTTACTGGGTAGCTGGGGCAAAGAGACGTGGTATGAGTGTAAGCTTGAACCTTATATTTTTGATGGGTTTGATTACAAGCTCTATGCCGCACCAGTAAACGGCAGGGCAAAAAGAATGTTCTATACAAGCGATTTTGTATCGCTCTTAAAAGAACACAATGGGGTATTTAAGAAAGAATCTGGAACATCTGAAATCAAACATATCAAATGGCAAGAGCATATCTATAAAGACGCTTATGTTTGCCATGAGGCAGATATTCTAATTTAACAGAAAGAGGTTTATATTATGATTCCTAATATTGATTCTAAGCCTACTATGAAACCCTTTAAGGACGTTTCTGGTATCTTTGTTACTGTAAACTTTGATGGTAATTACCTTACTTGGGTTAAGATTCCCGAAGTATTTGACAGTAATGCCGCAAAAGGGTGGAATGCCTATTGCTTTAATAACAATTCTCTTAGTTATTTTAGGTATGATACTCTTGTAACTGACCCCACAAACGTAAACATGAAAGTAGAATTTTAATTATATAAAGGAGTAGTTTAATATGAAGCTGAATGACGTTCTTTCTCATCTGGAAGCCCTTAACTTTATTGATGAGGACGATAAAGTTGTTATCTGCGTGTGTAACGGTAAAAGTTGTAAAAAGGACGACCAGCTTTTTACTTGTGATATGATGGTTTCGGATGCAAAACATTTCTTTGGAGAGCTTGAGGTTATTCTCAATCAGACCCGTGCATACGGTAATGATATTAATTATATGTACTCAAGATTCTGGTTCTTGCTGAAATACGACAAGCCAAATGTAGACTAAATTTGTAACATAGAGGTATTACAATGAGATGGTATAAGGTTTCTGGTGAATATAACGACGGCTTCAACTGCTATAAAAAGGTATATCTTGTATTTGCGGAAAGTCAATCTGACGCAACACAACATATTTATCACATTACAGATTGTTTTCTTCCTTGTAATGTTGAAGCGCTTAATGAGAACAAGATTTATCCTATTAAGACAATTTAATGAGGTGATATTATGTGTAGATTTTTGTGTATCAAAGACAACGATTGGTTTGATAAAGGAGAGACATATTTTGGAAGATTTGACCCAGACGGTGTATTGACTATAAATGCAAACCTCTATGATGATGATTACGGCGACTGGTGGTATTTCTCGTGTGATGAATGGCAAGAGTTCTTTAAACAAGAAACAGATTAAAATTTAATAAGTACAACCCGGAGGTGTTATGCCTACCGGGTTTTGTTTTGTCCTAATTATAATTATTTTAATAGTTATTTCATACTCTGTTTCAAATTTCTTAAAATTATTTTTAAAAAACTATTGACAGGTTGATTATGTAGGTGTATAATAATATTGTAAACAAGAGATACACATGGAGGTAACTACAATGACTTATTACATCGGACTTCACCAGAATACTTCTCCCTTTTCCAAGTTCCTTATCGTAGCAACAACCAAAAGCAACAGTATTGCGAATTTTATTGTTCGACAATATAATAAGTGTGCAACGGAACGTAACATCAAAGTTACTTATCAGGTTTATCGTGCAGACCAGTGTACCGAATTTCCGATTGAGTTTATGGAGGATTAACACAATTTAACAGAAAAAATAGCCGGGAAGCGAAAGCAACCCGGCTTTATTATATACCTTGCAACCGTATATAATTATTTTAATAGTTTATTCAAAATCTTTGTATTGATATTGAATGTTAAATTTTTCAAAATATGATTTTAAATAAAAATCAAAACTTTGTGTGAACAAAAACGCATTGTCAAACGAATCAAGAACTAACTTAGAATAATTTAGAATCTTAATTGTATTTCCGATTTTTACTAAACTTTTGGATTGACACAACGCACACTCCAAAAATCCTCCCGTTTCTTTACAAAACTTGTTGTCATCAATTGTTTCTGTTTCAAAGCAGCCTTTATCCAATGGTTGTGTTCTGTTAAATTTTTGATACTTACTAATGTTGAAAATATCTTTGTAGTATATATATGGTTCTTTTGCGCCTATGATAAATAGAGTATAAGATTCCAACTTCCATCTTAGCTTATTATAAACATAAGGCAGATAGTTATATGATATCAAAATGTTTCTGTTATTTTGAATAGTATTTGAAAATTTTCGTGTGTCTAAAGAGCCATCTGTATGACACTCCCTTTCTATACGAACAAAATCTATTTCTAGCTTTTTCTGGTATGTTCTTGCTTGGACTGTGTTATTTACTAGAATAATATATTTCTTATCTTTATGAGAGTTTATATACTGTATAATATTATTGTTTGTCTTTAATGCCGACTTTCCATTTATAACGTAAATCATTGCTTATTCTCCGTAATATTTATTTAAAGAGTCCTTAACCATTTTTTGCCAGCGTTCAAAAGTGTATTGACGAGCCAGCATTAAACGCAAATAAATTTCTCTTGGATAATATTCGTCTGCTGAAATGTAACCCCGTTGCCATAACTTACGAATTTCCTTTAGGTCTTCCGCTAGATTTGGGCTTAATTCAGCGCGTTGTTTTGCGAGAGCTTTCTTTTCTCCGGGAGTTAAAATCTTGGCTTCTTTAATTCCTCTTAATATATCTTGATATTCTGGGCTAATATCCATTGTAGCACCTCACTTTGTCATTATTTAAAAAGGAATATCTTCATCATGTGAAACGCATGATTCTGGACATAAATCCTTTTTATCCAAATCTTTATATTCTTCTGGAACTTCCGGCCAGATATCTAGCTCTGATTCATCACCAGCCAATTCCCATGTGTTTTTAAATTCTTTTCTCTTCTTGTTTGCTCTGTATCCACCATCAAAAGTATTTGTCATGATGTTTTCAAATGGATGACCGTAATTCTTCATTATAAAAGCTTTTGCAATATCAACTTCACTTGGATAGTCATTAAATTTAGCAGGAAAGAAAGTATATTCTCCATCATCTTCTTGGACGAGATATAATTTCTGCACAAGACCATGAAAAGCCTTATCGTAAGTACGCCAATTCATCTTATGTATACTATTAAAATGACTATAAGATAAATACATATAAGTCATTTTACAATGATGCAATTCTTCAAAACCTTTCTTTAAACCGAGGATATAGTTATATAAAAGTACTTCTTTCCCTGTTAAATCATTCGGATAATATGGTTTTGAATAATCGTATTTACCAAACAAGATTGTCCTCTGATTATTTTGTTTCATTTTAATTCACCTGCTTATCCAACTATTTTGATAATTATGTCGGTTATCCATCTCTAAGTTTTCCGACGATTTCAACTTGATTGTCGGTTTTCTTACTCCAAAATGACACTTTTGCCCGATTTATCAATCATTTTCGCTATTTGTAAAAAGTACAGTAGTATAATACATCTACGTTTGCCTAACGGCTCACTTCGATGTATGGGATTACGATAAATAATCTAATACATAAATAAAAATAAACCATACTAAGAAGTGACCGTGGGCTTTGTTCCTATTCTATAGTATTGTATCATATACAAAACATTTTGTCAATACCTAATAGCAAAATAATTATTAAAAATTTAGATTACTAATATCAATTATTTTAATATATAACTTAGTTACACTCGCAGAATAGCTACACCCTTCTGCCCATCACAAGGCAGTCTTGGGTGTAGCGTAAAATGGCGAGAGTGTAACGGGATAAACAATAACAACTAATTGGTTATTTTGCGTTAAATTTAACAACGAACTATTAAAATAAATAATATAAACTTCTTGTTAAATTATAACTATATAAATATTTATATTATATATAATACTAAAATTTAATATATAAATAATAATATTATATTTAATAATAATTATAATATAAATATATTTATAAATAATATATAATAAATATTTAATATTATATATTAAATTTGAAAATAATACTTGACATATTATGATTACTATGCTATAATACTTACAGAAACCAACAGATAATAAATGAGGTGACAATTATGGAAGAGATGCTCAATGGATTTAAGGCAGAATATGTTTGTCAGTATAGCCTGTATCTGGATAGCGCTGATGCAGTAGACTCCTTGGTTGAACAGGGAATCTACGGTGAACAGGAGATGGCGTATATAAGAGTACGGTGGCAGAGAAGGCGTTCTGTTATGCGTGAACTGAGACGTGTAGCAAAGATTTTCGGATACACTCAAGATTATATTCATATACAAAATGAAATATGCTCATAATAAATTTAGAAAAAGACTTGAAAAAATCAATACGGTATGCTATACTATCATTATAAGGAACATACACCACAAAACAGAAAGAGGTATTAATTATGATTAACGGTTTCAATGTGTTTACTGGACGAAAAGATATCTTTGTTGAACTGGATAGCAATAGGCGTGATGATAGAACGGCTATTGAATTTCTGAACAGATATCAGAATCACGTCAACAACTTTGCTTGCATTGACAAGACCGTTATTGACTGGACGAAAAAGAACATGGTTAAAGCCGAATATGAACTTATTACAACGGCAAATGGATTTAAGTATCACAAAGTAGTAACAAAGGATGGTATTACTTGTACGCCTGTAAACGATGAAAGTACAATCATCATTCTGAAATAAATATAGGGTGGATTGAGAAATCTTTCCACCCTGTTTTTTATATCGTAAAATGACTATTAAAATAATTAAAAACACTCGTATTTTTGAAAAATCTGGTATCAAAAATTTTTTAGAAAATATTTGCGAAAAGTATTGACAGAATACAATCTATATGCTATAATAATAAGCGTAAGTAACATATATAAGACATACAGGAGGTAACTAATATGTCAACGCACTCTCGAATCGGAATGTATATTGGTAATAATACCACTATTAGCGTTTACGAACATTATGATGGATATTTGCAAGGAGTCGGCTCTATTCTCAAGCGGTACTACAGTGATGAGAACAAAATAAAAAAGCTGATTGAACAGGGAGATATTTCTTCTCTGGATAGGTTTATTGGTCAAAAACACGACTTTAGCAAGCACCCTGATGGCTGGTGTACATTCTACAAGCGTGACCGTGGCGAGGATGGTGTAGACGCTGTAGAAATGCCTCTTGATGACCTTGCGAAGGCAGAGGAATATAACTACCTGTGGGACGGTAAGAAATGGCTATACAGCAAAGGTTATGTTTGTGACGGCTGGCACGTTCTGACAGATAAAGAATGCGGCATTACCCAAAAAGATAAAGAACAGGCTAAAAAGGAAATTACAGAACAGGAAAACAAAGAATTTAATATCAAAATGTGGGATGCGGTACACAATGACCCTTATTTCCACTAATTAAATACCGTACTGGACTAGGATATTTTACCTAGTCCTTTTTATTTTACAGGTACTAATAATTATTTTAATAGTTAATATATGGTTTGTTAAATTTTGTTCATGTTAAACATGAAATATATTAAAGATTATTTTCAAAAAACTGTTGACAAGTCTTTATTCTGGTGATATAATCATATTAGAAATAGATATACAGGAGGATTTAAAAAATGTTGAATACAGTACACATGGATGCTCAAGCACTTCTTGATGGCGGCTGGAAGCCGGAAGATTATGAAGAAATTAAAGAAGAATATGAGCTGACCGAAGAAGAAGCTTGTGAAATCTGTCAAGAGATGGAACGGATTCTGAACGTGGAAGATGAGGGAGACGAAGCAGACCGGCGATATCATGAGGCAATGGACGCAGGAGAATTATGGTAAATTTAACAGGGGAGTAGGTGAGAGCTGAAACCCTGTTTTTATTTTATCTATAATAATTATTTTAATAGTTATGGTATATTATGTTAAATTATATTCATCTTGTAGATGAAATTGATTCATGATTATTTTTGAAAAACTGTTGACATTTTGTTACTGATATGGTATTATATAATCAGAAATTAACCAATAAGTAATATAAAGGAGAATGAATATGACAAAATTTGAGAAACAGACGGTTATTAACGCATTGCATTTTTATAGCGAATATTGTTGCAACCACAGTGAAAAATCGGCGAATATGATAGCACAGAAATGTACGGCTGAAGGATTACTCTATACGTTTCAATCTATTCTGGATGAGAACGCAGGAAGTGTAAAAATCTAAATAGAATCAAAGGAGAATGAATATGACGGCACGAGAGATTGCAAGAGATTTTCTTTCTAAGATGAACCCTTCTTGATGGAATGGGAAGATTTAAATAAAATCTATTGAGGGCGAAAGCCCTCTTTTTTATTCTATACCTTTAATTATTTTAATAGTAATTATATTAATTTTGTATCGTCAATTTAACCAAAATATTATAGTAAACTTTGTGCAATATGACTATTGACGAAATTCTGATTCTGGTGTATATTAATAATAGAAACTGACCTATACAACAAGGAGGATTTAACAATGAAAAACGTACAGGAACGATTTGAAACCCTGAAAAGCATGAATACCATCATCAAGAGCATGAACGACGAAGGTGCTTATATAGCTTGGATTTATATCATCCCTGATGGCGCTGATGATGATGAACTGATGGAGATTGCAGAAGAAGACGAGGAAAGTTTTGAAGATGCTGTTCATGCGTTTATGGAAATTATGAATAAGCGTCTCAAGTATGGTTTGTACATTGATAATACGTTGTATGTTGATGGTAAAACTTATATGGATTCTGAATAAAGCAAGAGGGTTTAACAATGAGGTTCGTGTGTGATGTATTCAACAAGGTTCAGCTCTTTTGTGACAGATATATGGTCGTTGCTAAAAACAGAGAAGAAGCACAAAAAGAACTGATTGCGCGTCTGGATAATGAGACAGACGAAACCAGTAAAGGATTTGATATCATCCGTATCACTGGTATTGTTGAATAAAGCAAAAGGGAATGTGGGCGAGAGTTTGCATTCCTTAACTTTTTATAATAGAATATAACTATTAAAATATTTATAATAAAAGTATTTAAGAAAAATCATAATCAAAATTTTATTAAAAATAATAATTATTTCAATAGTAAAATACTAAAATAATTTTAGAAAACGCTTGACAAAATCAAATTTATCTATTATAATACTTATAGTTAGAAAAATATTGAGTGAGCCATAGCGCTCTAAATCGAGATAGTGTGCGTAATTCATCATATTGCATGATGTAGTAAATACTCTCGGTAAGGTTAGTCCTGTATATAGTAGTCCATACAGGCGTTTTTATATAGTCATGTATTATATAAAAACGATGGTCAAAGTAATGTATACAAAATATAAAACTGGTAAAAGAAAAATAAAAATTTAACAAGGAAAATTTCAAAATAACTGTTGACAAATTGCTTGCAGTTGGTGTATAATAATAATTAACAGGATAATTCCTGTTAGAAGGAGTGTTCAAATGGAAGTTTGGATGAGCTTAGGTGTTTATGAAGGTGTCGATTATACAGGTTATTATCAAGTAAGTAGTAAGGGAAGAGTTAGAAGTTTAGACAGAAATATTATATATAAAAACGGAAGAAACAGATTACATAAAGGTAAAATCCTCGGTCAATGGATTGATAGATGCGGTTATATCTATACAGTTATTAGCAAAGATGGAAAGGATATAAAAGCAAAAGTTCACCGCCTTATTGCGCTCCGTTTTATCCCAAACCTAGACCCACAGCACAAGACAGAAGTGAATCATATTGACGAGAATAAAACAAATAACTGCGTCGGAAATCTTGAATGGGTCACTCCGAAAGAAAACTGTAACCATGGTACAAGAACCGAACGAATGAAACAGAAACAATCTTTTCGTATTGCACAATTAGACCAGTTTGGGAATTTGCTAAAAACGTGGGCAAGTATCAGTGATGCGGAAGTTTATGGTTTTAATTCTAGTGGTATAAGAAAAGTTCTCAGCAACAATAAAAAATACCATGGATATATTTGGGCACGGTGGGAGACCTTTTCTAAAAATAATCCCGGATTTAAGTACGAAGATTTTTTAAATAATAAGGTTAATATATTTAATGAGAGTTATGAAAAATGTCATAGTGAAAAGAAAAGAAAGATTGTTCAATTAAATTGCGACGGAGAATTTATAAGTTCATATAATTCCATTTCTGATGCCCAAAAAGCCTTTAACAAAGGGAATGGGATAGCGTGTTGTTTGTGTGGTAAAAGCAAAACCGCTTATGGATATAAGTGGATGTATTTAGAAGATTATCAAAATAGTATCGGTTAATTTAACCATAAAAACAAAGGCTCGAAGGTGTAAAAACTTTCGGGTTTTTGTTTTTTGTGGTTAAATTTAAATATTAAAATAGTTGATATTACCCCGGCGGTTTCAATGTCAATTCACCTATATGGTGAAATTCATTCATGTTAAATTTAGAAAAAGCATTGACATATATCTGATTATCTGCTATATTATTATTAGAGATTGATACACGGTCAATCTAAAAAAGAAATGAGGTAATACTATGAAAAAGCTCGCTATTGTTATCGCTTCTGTCCTGATGTTCGTTACTGTTGGTTTCGGTGGTGTAGTTGCAAACGCTGCTACTGTTGAGCGTACCACAAACAAGGCTGGACACGTTATTGATTCGTTCTGTATGATGTGCCGTGTGGTAGATGTGCAGAATGACGGTATCAAGTATATCATTACCGTAGAGGATAACAGCGGTAATAAATGGGAATTTTTTGATAGTGAGGACTACTGGAAGAAAGGCGACAAAATGACGTGTGTGTTTGATTATTGCGAAACTTGTGAGACGCTGGAACTGAATGGAGTGGTAGGCTAAACAGAACAGGCTTGTTGGAGAAATCTGGCAAGCCTGTTTTTATTGGTGCAATAATAATTATTTTAATAGTTAGAAATACAAAAGGGAAAATCTGGTATAAAAATTTTCTTGTTAAATCTAAAAATAGGGCTTGACAAATACAATTTCATCCTGTATAATGGATATAATGAAACACGAAATAAACTATTTGGAGGTAACTGTTATGTGGTTTGTTGTGTATCTGGCTTCTATTGTAGGCATGGTTGCTGGTTGTGGTCTGATTGTGATTGACTTCTGGTATATCAAGTTTGGTTTCTCTTTTGCAGTATTTACAATTGGGCTTGTTATCGCTTTGGTATCTGCATACGTCAATGTAAAGCTGAGTGATTAAACAAAAACAAATTTATTTCCCTACTGGTAATAACTGGTAGGGATTATTTTTATAAAAATATATAATTATTTTAATAGTTAATTTAACAAGGAATATATAAACCTATAACCATACAGTGTTATTATAAATTTAACAGGGAAAATTTCTTGAAAATATTTTAAAACTACTAAAACAGTTAGAAATACAAAATATATATTATTATTTGTTTCTTTTAGACTGATATATAAATTTTGTATTATAATATAATTTATGACTTGACAAAAACAAAAATTTGATTATAATAGTAATTAGTGGAAGAATCCACTAATATTTCAATAAAAGGTAGTTTACAAGATGGAAGAAAAAGAAGAGTGGAAAGACGTGAGATTTTATAGAGGTGTGGATTTTACAAATTGTTATGAAGTAAGCACCTTTGGAAATGTTAGAAGTCTTGATAGAACTATAATAGATAAGAGAGGCGTAAGACAATCTATTAAAGGGCAAACGATTGAGCCTAAACTTGATAGGGGATATTTGCGTATTGCACTTAGTAAAAACGGAAAAAGAGTTTACACAACCGTCCATCAATTAGAATTACAAACATTTAAACCAAACCCTGACCCTAAAATTTATACTCAAGTAAATCATATTGACGAAAATCCATCAAACAACCATTTGGATAATCTGGAATGGTGTACGGTAGAAGAAAATATAAACCACGGCACAAGAACCGAAAGAGCAAGACAAAGGAACCGTTTACATTTTATTCCAACTATGAAACTTGATTTAAACGGTAATATTATTGATGTATACTATCAAAAAGAGGATATAACGGAAAGAAATACAGGTATAACACACCACTATATAGCAAGTAGTATGAATAAAGGAAATAATATTATAAGTGGATATTTTTGGATAAAGCTAGATAAATATAACGAACTAACGCAAGATGAATTATTAAATCTAATAAATAAGACAAAAGAAAAACAAAGAAATTTAAATAAATGCAAAAAGCTTGTTGTATTACTTGATATGCAAGGAAACTTTATAAAACAGTTTGATTCTTTAGCCGATACCGCAAAATACGCTGGTTGTGGCGTTGCTTCCGTTTGCGATTGTTTAAAAGGGCGTATTAAATCTTTTCGTGGTTATAAGTGTATGTATTTGAACGACTATCAGATAAGCAATGAATAAGAAAAGGGTGGACTTTCGTCCACCCTTTGTCGTTGTTGTGTTCAGACGTTGTAGGCTTTACGTCCACGGTAGATTTTCGCAATTCCAAGAACTTCTGTCCACCGACTACTGTCAACCGGTTCCCAACCATTGCCAACGTCCTGTTTGGTAACTTCCGCGTATCTTGCAACGGCGCTTGCTAATTTCGCAAGGGCTTGTGTACCTTTACCATCGGGAACGTAAACAGTCAATGTTGCAGTTTGGAACTTACCCTGTTCATCACGGGGAAGTGTAAATTCACGGCTTTCGTTTCGTGTTGCATACAACAAGTTAGCGATAGACGTTTCGCCGTTCTTGAGTTTGAGTTTGAGAATCAACCGCCGTTCCGACTTCTGCTCGTCGGATACAGAGGGGACGCAACCAACACCAACGATTGACTTCCCGTTTTGCGCCCCCTTATCAGGTGCTACACAACAACGCACGAACTTGTGGGCGGTGAACTGTTTGCCACAGCAAGGGCAAACGCTCAATCTTGCACGGCCCAATTCATCGACACTGTACACGGAACCAACATTCATTTCACGGATTTTCATATTGTACCTTTCCTTTCTATCGGGTGGTTTTCTTTCGTTCTGGTAATAGTATACACCCGTTTTTCGCTTTCGTCAAGACTATTTCGATAATTATTTTATTGTGATTTTGCACAAACATAGCAACAAGTTTTTGTGCAAAACGTCAAACATTGTTGTTAGCACTAACTAACTATCGTGTCTGAAATGTATACGCGCTGAGACGGGCAGAAACGGCCCTAAAAACGGCTCTTGTGTTCGACGTGTAGTTTTATTGGTAAAGGCACAAAACGCTGTACAGGGCTTTACAGGGCCGTTTCCGTGGATTATATCACGCTTTGCGCCGTCGTTCTCAAATTCCAGAAATGGTACATTGACAATTTTTTATCAATACAACGGAATTTACAAATTTTGGGGATAAAAACAACGAAATGTTGTTATAGCCCTTATTTTCACTTGACCCAAAATTTGTTACTCGATACGCTACATTATTCGACAATATAAAAAGAGTGTAGAAAAATCTACACTCTAATAAAGAGGTTATTTATTGTAATCAGATAGACTTACCCATTTATAACCATGATGTTGAGAAAGCTCTCCTTTAATACATCTGCTTATACACTGATATGTAAACCCATTTCTTCCAGCTTCTATCATTGAACGCCATTCTTTTATAAAATTACCATCCATATCTAACTGTACAACTGGTATCGAGTTCTTTCTCGTTATGGTCTCTATTCTAGTCCCATAATTTAGATTATATTGAAAAGTACACCATTCAAGATTATTAACATCGTTATTCTGTTTATTTTCGTCTTTATGATTTACATATTTATATCCGTTTGGATTTACAAGGAAAAACTCTGCTACAAGTCTATGGAATTTAATAGTTATTTGCTTTCCTTCATTTCTTAGAACCCTTGCAAGATATCCGTACCCATTATCATACCCTGCTATTATACTTTCTTTGTGAAAATATTCTTTACCAGACGCATCTTTTATCCATCTAGCACAACTTTTTAATCTTCCTTTAGAGCTTATCTCATATTTTCCTGTAAAATCGACTCCTTTATAGACCCCTATATCGTGCCATAATTCAGAAATTAATCTCATCAAAACACTCCAATCATAAAAGCAACCACCGAGAAATGCTCGACAGTTGCCATAATAAACCTAATTTAACATATATTATTTATGATTTTCTTTAATCTACCTCTACCCAAATTATTTTCCTCTCATTGTCTACCGTTGCATTCTTTGGAAAGTATCCATCATCTTCATCTTCAAAACGAATAGAATCATGGAAATAATCTCCATAAACTTCTATATCATAATCTAGGATATTATTCTCTTCGCAATATTTATAAAATTCTCTTACTGTCATATCAAAACCTCTTATACTGTTCTAATAGTCTTTCACGACAATATTCTCTTAAATCATCTTCGCTTACAACTCTGGTTCCTTCATTCTTTACCAACAGATATGCCATAAATCCATAAACTTCACTTAGGGTAAATGGAAACTCTTTAGCAACATTATTACACATTTTTATAATATCAACATTAGTCATTTTTGTACAACCCTTTAAGCATTTCTTTTTGATAAAGTTCTAATTTTAATATTTCTTCCATAAATTCTTCTGGATGTTTTCTATAATAGTCAATCATAGGTGCATTTAAGAAATTTTCTAGTGGACTGTACTCATTATTCATGTCAATTTCCTCCGATAATCAGTTCTCCTCCACATACCTCTACTGAGGGGGTATAGAGTTCGTTATAAGGCTTGAACATTACCTCCTCCGTGTATCTATCAAAATCATAAGTTGTCATTTGATAATCAAGATATCCATGTTCTTTACAGTAATCATAAAATTCTTGAACAGTCATAACTTATCCTCTAAGACGCTTAACCCATCTATATTTCCTAATGTTATTATAAATATGAGTGTTTTCGTTATTGTCAATAGGGGCAATCTCCCACTTATATTTAGTTTTTCTATCTAGCATATCAGGATGTAGTTCTGCCCCAATTATAATATCCGCATCGTAGACAACGCCATCATCCATAGAGACAATTTTTTCAAGCTCTGGAACCCAACACTGCCATATACCATGTTCATCTCCTGCTACAGGTCTGGCTTTCATAGCAGTATTCTTAATAAGATAAACCAATATATCATAATAAGACTTCTTAACTATCATTCTTCTAATTCCTTCTTTAATACTAAATCATATCCCATTGCCGCATATTCATTGATAATTTTCTTGTCCAAATCATTCCAATCATCAACTTCAAAATCATATTTAGTTTCTCTATCCAAAACAGATAAATCAAGAGGAACGTCTTTAATCATATAACAAGTAGAATTTTCCGACACAACTACCCACTTGTGATAATTTTCTACATAATAAATCCAGTCACTTGTAATATATCCTGTAAACCGAAATTTAACCTCTTTTACTTTGTATGAAGCATAAAGAGCAGACTGATAAATTGTTTTTATTTTCTCCATTTTTACTCCTTATTACAGCAGTAAGTCATATTCTCAAACACCTTATCACTATCTTCTTCAATTTCAATAATAATAAAGTTGAAAAATTTCTTCTTTGCCCAATCGTACAGCTCTTTAATCGTCATATTTATCACCACTTGACTGAATTGCTGTAATAGTATCGTTAATAAATTCTAGCTCTAGTTTATTCATAGGAGTTGCGCCAAATAGAGCCTTCTCCTTAGAATAAAAATCAAGAGACATTTCTAGCAGATTAACACAGTCTTCTACGAAATTGACCACAAGAAATGTATTTAGTCTTTCGTTAAATACATAATAATCATTCTTATTGTAATATTCGCTTAAATCCCACCCGGGAGACGGAATCGGCTTAACCTTATAATTCTTATGGCTATGCAAGAAACGTAAAATCTGTTCCCATGTGTAGTCTAGTTCCATATTATTATTCATTATAATCCTCCTTAATACTCAATCACGCCACCCTCTTTAACTTCGACATAGTGACCACCTTCTTTAATGAATTTGTTTTTTACTTCGTCAGAAGAATGCTCCCAGAAGAAGTCAATATAACAAGCCTGAACATCATTCATCTGATATGCACTAGCTAGATTATTCTCAAGACAACGAATTTTTTCAATCAGAACTTCTTTTGTCATGCCTTTAAGGGTAGAATCACTGTAAACAGGAAACGGATAGTTTTTATGTAAAGTCATCGTTATTCTTTCTCCTTCACAAAATAATGCCCGTAATCATAATGAAGCGGACTGCTAATTATATCATATTCTTTCTTCATATTATCACTAAATTCAAACAGAACTTTAGAGATTCTAAAAACATTATACCACCAAGTGTTTATCTTTCCAATACCTCTAGGGCGATTAGCAATAATTCTACCAAGAATATATTGTTTCCATTCGTCTTCCCAAACATTATATTGGTCTAAGAATTGTTGTAAGATATCCTGATTTATATTACAGGCTTTAAATCTAATTGTTGCACTTTTATTTCTCAAAAACTCCATATTCAGTAATAACACCGCCTTCTGCGTGAAAATATTCTAAAGCGATACACCTAATACGATTTTCAACTTCTTTTAAAGAAATAAATTTTCTTGACACAATAATATATTCGTTATCATTATCTGGACATCCAAAACAAATGGAATAAACTCCATCAGGATTTTTAAAAGATGAACGATATTCGAGAAGAATCTTCTTATAGTTATATACAGATATACTATTGCAAATATCATATAAAATGCAATCTAAATCTTCTTCTGGAATCCAATAACGACACTTGGGAGTATTTTTTATAAGAACCATGTCAAAACCACCTTTCTTATCTTTATTATAGCAAAAAGAAAAGGATATGTCAATAGACATATCCTAAATATTACCAATAAATTTCTGTCAAATTGTTAGACTTTAGAAATTCATTCGTTAAATTGAAATGATTATTTCCAAAGAATCCTCTATAAGCTGATAGTGGACTAGGGTGTGCAGACTCCAAAATAAGATGATTACGATTTGTAATCAACTTCTTTTTACTTCTAGCATAAGAACCCCAAAGAATAAACACTTTTGGACTATCGTTACAATTTAACATAGAAATTACATTGTCTGTTAAAATCTCCCAACCATGTCCAGCATGACTACCCGGCTCATGTTCTCTTACAGTAAGAATAGAATTTAACAAAAGAACACCCTGCCTCGCCCATCTTGTTAAATCGCAACTCCACTCCCCTTGAAGAGCATTTTCGTCTATGATTTCTTTGTGAATATTTCTTAGAGATGGCGGTTCTTCCGTTCCCTCATGTACAGAGAATGATAACCCCATCGCTTGACCGGGGCCATGGTAGCAATCTTGACCAAGAATAACAACTTTAACGTCTGGCAAATTTGTTAGTTTAAATGCGTTAAAAATATCATCCATTGGTGGGTAGACCGTATGAATTGCATATTCCTGTTTTAGAAACTTTCTCAACTCTTCATAGTATGGTTGATTTTGCTCATTGTCAAAGAATAACTGCCAATCATTACCAATGTTAATCATCTCGACCAATTTCCTTTTTAAATTCAATGTAATCATCAACGGCTAGACGAAATTGATTCTCAATATCATCTTCTGTCTCTGAATTATAATCAACCAAATCCTTTATATCAAGAATCCACCCATAATATAGGTTATCTTCTGTACTAAAATGTACATATCCCTCATATCCTTTATATTTAAGTATTTTTTGATTATTCAACATTGTATTCACCAAAGTTCCACAGTCCATTAATCTTTTCATCTAATTCGCGGATTTCTTCATTAAGCTTATCTTTTTCTTTTAAACTATCTGTTTTTCTACGGATTTCATTTTTAGAATCTCGCAATTTATTCATGGTCGCGTACTGAGAAGTCATATCTTCTTCTTTTACGACATTTATATTGATTGACGCTCCACAAAATGGGCAATGTGTAATTTTAGAATAGTAGCTCCATGTATCGTCTTCATACGGAATTGGCTCATCCCAAGAAATAGAAAAATGAGGGAGTTCCACATCTGTTTCATTCAAATAACCGTCGTCATCCACTATCGTATTACATTCTGTTCCAAATGAAATTACGGGACAGTTTTTCAAGTATTCACAGCAATATTGAAATGGTAAATATTTATAGGAATATTCATCATCTCCATGACTATCTTTAAAATGAATCCTAACAACATCAATATTCATTATAACCCTCCTTATATGGTAATTCTTTTGCAACATCAAGAAGAATACGCCAGATATCTTCATATACCATACGGATAATTCTAATCATAGAACTATAACGCATAGTGGAATATTTATGTCCGTCAATCTCCATGCTTCTAAATGGATTCCAGTATAGACTATTGCGAACGCAAGTCATTTGTCCCGGACGGTCATCTTCACTAAAATAATCACATTTTTCATTCAATTTAGAAAGAATATATTTCTTGTCATCAACGCTACAAAAGGAAATGTACCCACCTTCAAAATATGCAATATTATCATATCTCTTTTGATTGGTTTCCCCAACTCTCTTGTATGGATGACCTTCACAACAATTCCCAGTGTGGTATCCTTTTTTATTTAACAGAAGAATAGCGACGGCAATATTACGGTCGCATTGAAACCTTTCTTCCTTGCCACCCCAATACGGCACAACTAGATTAATGAATTTACGTTCCCATAAATATTCGTAAGCCATCGGTTTAATTCTCCTTGTACGGTAATTCTTTGGCGGTCTCTAAAAGAATTTTCCAAATATCTTCATAAATATTACGAATCAATTTGACAAGAAAACCATACTCCATAATAGTATTGTTTTTACCTTCGATATTGATACTTTTAAATGGTTGCCAGTATACAGAACTATTCAGATGTTTCGGACGAAGATACATTGCAAAATAATCACATTTTTCATTTAATTTGGACAGGAAACATTCTGCGTCTTTAACATCACAAAAACAGATATATCCGCCATCAAAATATGCTACGGTATCACCTTTACTACTTGGCTTCTTATACGGATGTCCTTCACAACAGTTGCCAGTATAATAGCCATTTTTATTCAGGATTTCAATAACTTCTGCAATACGATAATCACAATCGAAGGTCGTTATCTTTCCATAAATAGGAATACTTAATTTAACAAAATGTGAACTCCATAGATGCTCGTAAGCCATTGGCTCAGTTCTCCTTAAATTTATTATGGTTCTTTACCATATTATTCCATTTCATCACGGCCATAAATCTCGATGGAAAACGTTCCGTTTTTGCGCCGCAATGGTTACATACAGCCCAATAAACCTTATATTCTGGCGTTGTTCTTGGATGTACCGTAATGCTCTCAATATGCGGAGTCCCGTGACACAAAGGACACTCTTTAAGTGCGACCATATTTATCCCTTTCCGTTGGCTTCTCCACCTTGCAAACGGTCAGCTTATTGAATCTCTGATTCTTGAATTCGATTTGACCATTCATTTCTTTGCCTTTTACTACATCATGGCGAACAATCGCAATAAGAGACTGATTTGTGCTGTTTGTGTTAAATAGACGAACATGAAATACATCAGTTCCGTAGATATCCTTCCCATTTGGAATGCAAGAATATTTACGCATATTGAACATACGTTCGCACCACAGCTTTGAGCAATCAAAATAGATAGGCTCAAAATTACCGTTTTCTAAGTTTTCAAAAATACTAGGGTTAATATAAAAATGTTGCATAATTATGTATTATTGTTACCTCTTATTTATCCTCTACAATTTCAATTCCAATAAAATCAGCAAGACATCTATGGTCTGAATCACAATGATGGATTGCATGAGTCCCTTCGTACATATTAATTAATTCGTCAACAGTGTTCTTTGTTCCATTTCCAACAATATTGCCAAATTCTTCCTCGCAATATTTACAACGATAAATAGCGTAGTAATGTTCCATTTTAGTACCCCCTCTTAATATAACGACCACACATAATTCTGTCACCTTCTGGTGTGCCTGTCTTACAGATAAAACTCCAATCAACCGGAATAATGCTTGTTTCTTCCCAGTTACCATATCCAGAAATTACACACCACTTTGCAAGCTTATACGGGTCAAAATAGCTGTTAGGATACGCACGATAGGGAAGAATATAAAACCCTCTGTAAATATCTCCATTTCCATCATGAAAATACACGAGGTCGTTTTCATCTGGAAACTTTTCTGACAGCTTAATAAATTCGTTCATTTTTTACCACCTATTTTTAATTATACGATGCAACTGTTCTTTCTGTTTCACGATTATGTAGATGCGTCAAAATATAATCCCGCTCTTGTGCTGTAATAGGGATATATGTAGAAATAAGTCTGTGACAATTTGGACAATCACACAATACTTCTCTACCGATAGAATCATACATCATTAAATCATTCTGCGTAAAATATATTGGAAATCCACGTTTGCTAAATTCGTCCTCTTTTGCCTTAAATTTATGACCACAAAGATAACATTTCACTTTAATTTTCATTGGTTATGCCTCCGTAAAAGATGATTTTTATTATCAAAATTATTCGTTATATTGCATAATAATTTAACAGAATAATTGTCTATGTTTGTATAATATATACAAAATATCATGATTTGTCTTTTAGAATCGAATCAGAAATTACATACGGAAACGCCTCTTCTGTTGGAACTTCTACAATTCTGCGCCGAAGTGTTTCAGGAGAATGAAAGGCTGTGTACCCGATATTGGTATCTTCTGTTAGATAGAAATGTTTATCTTCTTGGTCTAGTTTACGCATAATCCATTCTTGATTCCCAAGAATATGAGAGATTCTCTTACATATAAGTCCAAATTGTTTATTTGTCATAGCTTCCTCCATCTGCTAGATGCGGTGTTTTCCCAGTTTCAACTTCTACAATACGTCTTGTAAACCTATTCATATCTTTATCATAAAAACGCTTTTTATTTT
>OGER01000764.1_pt1 | contig 31512 bp, 26 predicted proteins | sample 1570691 | NCBI WGS metagenome assembly OGER01 (sample SAMEA2582143, study PRJEB24529) | metagenome | biome: Human gut stool | place: China | collected 2011
CCCTTAAAGTCTTTTGCCTTTTGGGTCGTCATTCGTCCGGGATGCGGCATCAGGCTTCCCCTCCTTTCAGGTCCAGCTCTTTGTTGCTCAGCTGGCTGCGGGCGATTTCCTGGTAAGCCGGGCAGCTTTCCATCAGCTGGGCGTGGGGCGCCCCCACATAGCGGAAGTGCCACGGCTCAGCCGAGATCCCGGTGACTTCCTCCTTGCCCCGCTGGTAGCGTTCGATAAAGCCGTACCGGGCCGCCAGACGCCTAAATCTTCCGCAGACGCCGTCATAGGGAAAGGCAGGCCGGATGAAGTCGATGTATCCGGCAGCCTTTCCCAGGTCGATGGCGAGGCCGGTCTGATGCTCACTGCATCCTGGAAGGGCCACATACTGGCGGGTAAATGTCTCCCCATGCTCCGCCATGGAGTCGTCCCAGATCCGCTGCTGTTCCTGCTGGCTCCGCCAGCCGGACACCGGCACGATCTCCCGCTGTCCCCCCGCCTTTTGGATACAGGCAGACAGTAGCTGCCGTGCCCGGCTTTCAAGAAGAATGTCGGGGTGGTGCGGGTCCACCGAGGTCAGCGCAGATCGCTCTTTTTCATGCAGGGGATGCGCCCGGTTGACCAGGACCAGCGGCCCCTGAAAAATCTGCTCCCGGGGAATCGACACGGTTCTCATCCCGCCACCCCCAACTCGATCAGGCGGGTCACCAGCTCCCCAAAGGAAATGCCGATGCCCTGCATCATGCTGGGGTAGCGGCTGTGGGCGGTGAAGCCGGGGATGGTGTTGACCTCATTGAAGACGATCTCCCCATCCGGGGTGAGGAACAGATCCACCCGGGCAAATACCCGGCAGTCCAGGGCACGGTAAATGGTTTTTGCCGCTGCCTGGATCTCTGCCGCCTTCTCCGGCGGGATGCGGGCGGGACAGTGGATGGCGGAGGTCTTTAAGGTGTACTTCTCCTCATAGTTGAAAAAGCCCTCCGACAGCGCAATCTCGTCCACCAGACCCACGGTCAGTTCCTCGTTGCCCATGACCGCGCAGCCCACCTCAAAGCCGGGGATCGTCTCCTCCAGGATCACGGCGCTGTCGTGGCGGAAGGCCTCCTCCGGGTATCCCAGTTCCTCCGCTGCCTGGGTGATCCGGCTGAAATCATCGCTGGAATGAAAGACGTGGCTCCGGGGGACCCGGATGCCGGCCAGGGCCACCAGCTGGTGGGCCCGGTCCTTGTCCATGCACAAGGCGCTGGACAATGTCCCGCAGCCGATGACCGGGACCCCGGCCAGTTCAAAGAGTCCCTGTACCGTACCGTCCTCGCCGTTCTTGCCGTGGAGGACTGGGAATACCGCGTCAAAGAGGAGACGGCGGCCGGAGCCGTCCAGCAGTATTAAAGCGTGGGCCTCCCGTTCCACCAGCGGGGTGCAGGGGATACAGTCTGCCGCCTGCTGCCAAGTACCGTCCTCCAGCCGGGAGAGGTCGCCGGTATAGCAGAGCCACTGCCCCTCCCGTGTGATGCCCACAGCCAAAGGAGTATAGCGGGCGGGGTCCATGTGGGACAGCACCGCATAGGCGGAATGGAGAGAAACTTCGTACTCCGTGGAGCATCCGCCGAAGAGAACGAGAATGGTTTTCATGGGATAAGACCTCCTAATCAAAATAAAGCGCCTGGTTCTGATACTGAAATGGTACCAGAACCAGGCGTTTCATACTTGTCTATCTACCAACGGATGCCTTGCAAGTTTTCTGCGAAATTCTTGTGATTTTCTTACGGCGCTTCTGAATGGTCTGACGGAAGACAGATGGTGAAGGTGATCCGATCCTCGGTGCTGTCCGCCCGAATGGTCCCGCCGTGGAGCTCCACGATCTCCTTGGCGATGGCTAAGCCAAGGCCCGCACCACCTGTCCGGGTGGCGCGGGAGCTGTCCAGACGGAAGAACTGTTCAAAGATCCGGTCCAATTTCTCCTGGGGGATGTTCTTTCCCGCATTGGAGAAGGTGAGTACGATTTTCCCGGCCTCTATCCGTCCGGCAATTTCCACCGTGCTGTCCGGCAGGCTATAATAAGACGCGTTGCGCAGGAGATTATCAAAGACCCTTGCCAGCTTATCCGGGTCACAGGAATAGTGCAGCTTGGGCGGCAGATCCAGGCTGCATGACAGCCCCGATTCTGCGAAAATGGGGCGGAATTCGCTGGCGACCTGCTCCAGCATCCGCGTCAGGTCCACGCTCTGCCGCTCCAGCTCCAGGCGAGAGAGGTTGAAGCGGGTGATGTCGAAGAACTCGTTGATGAGGTCCTCCAGCCGCTCCGCCTTCTCCAGGGCGATGCCGGTGTACCTGGCCCGGATCTCCGGGGAGATCTGAGGCTCATCCCGCAGGAGGGTCAGGTAGCCGATGACGCTGGTCAGGGGCGTTTTCAGGTCGTGGGCCAGATAGACGATTAGGTCGTTTTTTCGCTGTTCTGCCTCCCGGGCTGCCCGGGCGTCCCGGAGAGCCTGCTCCCGGGCCAGATTCAGCTGGATGGAGATGTCCTCCAGGGAATCCGGCAGCTGGATGGGCTCCTCACTGGGGCGGGATAATTGCTCTGCCGCATTGGCCACCACGTCCAGCTGCTTGATGGGCTTGGAGATAAAATAGAAGCTGATGACCACCCAGCCCGCCAGCACTGTGACGATGCAGACCAGAACGATGTAGTCTCGAACCCAATTCAGGAAGTCGTAGAGCGGCGAGGGCTGCCAGGTGATGCTGGCGCAGATGATGAAGCCCAGGAATGCCAAGGCCATCACTGCGACCACCCAAGCCATGAGGACCAGCAGGTAGCCGCCCCAGATGCGCAAAGATCTCCGGCGGCTGCGGGTATTTCCTTTCTTACTCAATGGTGTACCCCACCCCCCAAACGGTCTTGATGAATTTGGGCTTTCGGCTGGGCTCGTGCATCTTTTCCCGTAGCCGGGCGATGTGACTCATGACGGTGTTGTTGCTGTCCATAAACGCCTCGCCCCAAACATGTTCAAACAGTTCCTCGCTGGACACCACATTCCCCCGGTGCTCACATAGATACCAGAGAATGGAGAATTCCAAGGGCGTCAGGGCCAGTTCCTCGCCGAACAGGACGCACTTGTGAGTGGCCTTGGAGATCTGAAGGCCTCGAAAGTCGTATTCGGTGACCTCCTGGACTGTCCCCTCCCTGGGGTTGTACCGGGTGTAGCGGCGCAGCTGAGTCTTGACCCGGGCCACCAGTTCCAGAGGATTGAAGGGCTTGGTGATGTAGTCGTCCGCTCCCAAGGTCAGCCCCATGATCTTGTCCATATCCTCCACCTTTGCGGTGAGCATGATGATGGGGAACAGGTGGTCCTCCCGGATGCGCTGGCAGAGGGTAAAGCCGTCCATGTCCGGCAGCATCACATCCAGCAGCGCCAAATCAATCTTCGTGGTCTCAATGCAGTTTAATGCCTCTTCTCCTGTATAGAACTTATGTACCTGATATTCATCATTTTGCAGATACAATGCAATGACATCCGCAATCTCTTTTTCATCATCTACTACTAATATATTCATGCTTTTCTCCCTTTCTGATTATAAAAAAGGACGGGAGAATACTTTCCCCCGTCCCCAATCTCAATCCTCTTATAATTCGCAGTTATTCACTGTTCTTGGGAATGGTAAAACGTCTCTGATGTTCGACATTCCTGTTAAGTACATTACACAGCGTTCAAATCCAAGTCCGAATCCGGCATGTCTTGTAGAACCATATTTTCTAAGATCCAGATAGAACTGGTACTCTTCCGGTTTCAAGCCCATCTCATTCATACGCGCCAAGAGTTTTTCGTAGTTATCTTCTCTCTGACTTCCGCCGATGATCTCACCGATGCCAGGAACCAGACAGTCTACTGCTGCAACTGTTTTTCCGTCCGGATTCAGCTTCATGTAGAAAGCTTTGATCTCCTTTGGATAATCAGTTACAAATACCGGGCGTTTGAATACCTGCTCAGTCAGATAACGCTCATGCTCGGTCTGAAGATCGCAGCCCCAGGATACTTTGTACTCAAATTTATCGTTGTTCTTCTCTAAGATCTCAACTGCTTCTGTATAAGTCACACGCGCGAAATCAGAGTTTGCAACATGCTGTAATCTCTCTAACAGCCCTTTATCGATAAAGCTGTTGAAGAATGCCATCTCTTCCGGTGCATTCTCTAATACATAGTTGATGACATATTTTAACATGCTCTCAGCTAAGATCATATCATCCTCTAAATCTGCAAATGCGATCTCCGGCTCGATCATCCAGAACTCTGCTGCGTGTCTTGTCGTGTTGGAGTTTTCTGCACGGAAAGTAGGTCCAAAGGTATAGATGTTCTTAAATGCCATCGCATAAGTCTCACCGTTCAGCTGTCCGCTTACGGTAAGATTGGTTGGTTTATTAAAGAAGTCTTTGCTGTAATCTACTTTTCCATCCTCTGTCATTGGAAGATCGTTCATGTCAAGTGTGGTTACCTGGAACATCTCGCCGGCGCCCTCACAATCGCTTCCGGTGATCAGTGGTGTGTGCACATACACGAAATCCCTCTCCTGGAAAAATTTATGGATTGCATAAGCGCAGAGGGAACGCACACGGAATACAGCCTCAAAAGTATTAGTTCTCGGTCTTAAATGAGAGATGGTTCTCAGATACTCAAAGCTGTGTTTTTTCTTCTGCAGTGGATAATCCGGTGTAGAAGGACCTTCTACTTCCACTTTTTCAGCCTGAATCTCAAATGGCTGTTTTGTACCCGGAGTTGCAACTAATTTACCGGTAACGATAATCGCTGCTCCGACATTTAATTTTTCTACCTCTTCAAAATTTTCCAGAACATCGGAATAAACAACCTGGACCGGCTCAAAAAAAGTTCCGTCGTTTACCACGATAAATCCAAAGTTTTTGGAGTTACGGATGTTTCTCACCCAGCCACCGATCGCGATGGTCTGATCCACATACTCATCCTGTCTGCGGAATAAATCTCTTACATTTACTAATTCCATTTTTCTACTCTCCCTTTCTCTCATCAACGTCTGTCGACTCTTTTATGATCTCATACCTCTGTTTCGGTATCGTTTTCTTATTCTTCTGTGCTGTCTGCGGATTCTGTACTTTCCACAGACTCTGTCGTTTCTTCTACTGCGTTCTCCGTAACCTCTGCTGTCTCTGCCAATTTATCTAAAACTAATCCTGCAAGATAAATCACACGGATCTGATTCTTTCCGTAAACATAATCGCCATAACCATAGTTACTATATAACGTATCAGCATCACCGAAACCGCCGCTGCTTACGATCGTGCTTACATAATCTTCAAACTCCGTATCGTCAATCTGGATATCTTCTTTTTCTGCAATGGCTTTTACGATCAGTTCTAACTTGATACTGCTCTCCACACTGTCAGACCATTCCTGCTCGATGCTCTCTTCTGTATAGCCGTAAGAGCTGAGTACCGTTTCCATCTGGCTCTCATCCCCGGAGCAATAACGGTCAATGAAATTGGCACGGATCGCTTCGATCACATCAAATCTGTAATCTGCCGGCATATCAACGGTACAATTTTCTAACAGATAATCCTCCAATGCGGAATAAATATCATTTTTATGAGTGCTCTCTGCGCTGGACTCCAGATACTGGCGTACCTGCTTGTACACTCCATCCACGGAATCCGCACCAAACTGTTTCGATGCAAATTCATCATCCATCGTATCCATGGTCACTTCCTTCTGGATAGAATTAACCGTAAACGTAAATACAACTTCTTTTCCGGCAAGATCCGGGTTATTCGGGTACTCATCCGGGAACGTCACATTGGAATCGATCACATCGCCTACTGATGCACCGATCAGTCCGTCTGTAAATCCATCAATGTAACCGGAACCGCTTGCGGAAGAATTGTTGGACACATCAATATTCTGATCCTCTGCTGTTCCGCCGCTGAACGCCTCACCGTCTAATTTTCCGACATAGTCTACGTTTACAATGTCGCCCTCTTCCACTGTTGTCTTGTCCGGATCAGCCGTATAAAAAGGTCCGCCCTGTGTAAAAATCTTTTCCACATAATCAAGCACATCCTGATCTGTGACGTCATAATCTCCTGAAATCGTAACCGGGATTGCACTGTAGTCACACAATGTCACATAATCCGATCCCTTCAGATCATATTGTGCAAGCGGAACTGCCGGCACCTCTTCTGTGCTTTCGGTGTTCTCTACTGCTTCCGTTGCCTCAACTGATTCACCTTTGCTGCCGCATCCTGTCATGCTGATCGCTGTGGATACACACAATAAAAGTGCTAACACTCTCTTTTTCATTTAATCTTACCTTTCTTTTCCTCATTTCCTTTTCCGGCTTTTCTGCCGGAAATCCAAAAGACGGAGTCTGCCGTCTAACTTTTATAACATATCACAATTTTCCCTAAAATAAAAGGTATTTCCCCAAAATCACATTGCTTTTTCCAAAAATCAATGCTACAATAAAACACGAATTTGAAATTAGGGAGGATTTTCGTTGTGAGTCCAGTAACAATTGTATTATTAGTTATTTTAGCAGTGCTTATTGCTGCAACAATTGCTTTATATTTCCTCGGAAAGAAAGCTCAGAAGAGAAAAGACGAGCAGGATGCACAGCTTGCTGCAACTGCACAGACTGTTACCATGTTGATTATTGATAAGAAGAGAATGCGTCTGAACCAGTCCGGTCTGCCACAGGCAGTCATTGACCAGACACCAAAGCTTATGCGCCGTTCCAAGCTTCCGATCGTAAAGGCTAAGGTCGGACCAAAGGTTATGACTCTGATCGCTGATGATGCATGTTTTGATATGATCCCTGTGAAAAAAGAAGTCAAAGCTACAGTAAGTGGTATTTATATCACGAAAGTTACCGGTGTCCGCGGTCCATTAGAGAAACCGGAAGGCAAAGTAAGCTGGAGAACCAAGTTAAAGAGAAAAGCTGAGAGCGCCAACAAAGAACTTCAGAAAGAGAAAAAATCCATGAATGAAGAAAAGGCCGCTAAGAAATCTAAGACAAAATAAGAATGAATGGGAAAGGCTTCCAGCCCGGATGGGTTGGAAGCCTTTTTTCACTTCTTCCTTATTTCTTCAATACAAATGAAGCTTTATTATCTGTCAAACTATCTTTTCCGATAAATATTTCGAATTCTCCTGCTTCGCTCTCATAGATTCCATTCTCCGTCAAAAAAAGAAGCTGCTGTTCTGTTATGGTAAAGACTACCTTCTTTTCCTCTCCCGGACGAAGCGTAACCTTCTTAAAATCTTTCAATTCTCTGACCGGACGTACTACAGAAGCCGCAATATCATGGATATAAAGCTGCAGGGTTTCTGTTCCCGTGCAGTTTCCTGTATTTTTTACAGTTACCTCCGCTTCGATCTGTCCCGATGTATCCATCCATGTCCGATCCAAATGAATATCTGAAACCTCAAATGTTGTGTAACTCAGACCGTATCCAAATGGATACAATGGCTCATTTGGAATATCCAGATATTTCGAGCGGAATCTGTCTTTATCTTTGCCTTCTACATGTGGGCGTCCTGTTGAATATTCATTATAATGTACCGGTACCTGTCCTACACAGTATGGAAAACTCATCGGCAGTTTTCCGCTTGGATTATATTTTCCAAATAAAGTGTCCGCAATTGCCCTCGCTCCTTCTGTTCCAGGCAGCCACACCTGAAGGATGGCTTTTGCCTTTTTGTTTATTTCACGTATGTCTAACGGGCGTCCTGAAAATAAAACCACTACAATATTTTGATTGACTTCCGCAATTCTATCAAGCAATGCTTCCTGTACCTCAGGGATTCTGATATTTGCGTTACTGGTTGCTTCACCCGACTGTAAACGGTCTTCTCCTATTGCAAGTACAACAATATCTGCCTCTTTTGCTGCCTGTACTGCCTCACGCAGCATATGATCCTCCTGCTCCTGCGTATAAGATTGCTGCTGCTGTTCTCCAAATCCTTCCAGACATACATCCGCCCCTAACATTGGTGATCCCTGGCAAAATGTACTGTTTTCTGAAACGTACTGTTCCTGTACTGCCTCATGCAGCGTCATAACATCTTTTGCATCTGCGATAAATGACCAGGCACCAAACAGGTTTCTGTTATCTACATACGGACCAATAAAGGCGATCTTTTTCTGTTGATCTAAAGGCAGGATATGTTCCTCATTTTTCAACAAAACAAAAGATTTCTTTGCAGCTTCCCTAGCCAGTTTCCGGTGCTCCTCACATAAAATATATTCCTGTTCTTTTTTCTGATCTGCATCTTTATATGGATTCTCAAAGAGTCCCAGATTATTTTTAAGCCGCAGAATACGAAGACATGCCTCATCTATAAGCTCTTCTCTTATTTTTCCATCCCTGACCATCTGACACAGATTTTCACTGTAAATTCCTGTCATCATGTCAATATCTACGCCTGCTTCCACTGCACGCACTGCTGCTTCTTCTCTGTCTGCACAATATCCGTGATAAATGGTCTCCTCGATGGCTGCCCAGTCTGATATAAGTACACCATCGAACTTCATCTGCTCTCTTAAAATGTCCCGCATCAACTTTTTATTTCCGGTTGCCGGGATTCCGTTAACTGTATTAAAAGATGTCATAACAAGAGCTGCACCTGCATCTATTCCCGCCTGATACGATGGCAGATAGAACTCTCTGAATGTATGTTCTGAAAGTTCTACCGTATTATAATCTCTCCCTGCTGTCGGTGCACCATATCCTGCAAAATGTTTGACACATGCTGCAATTGCATAGTTATCTTTCAAGCTGTTTCCCTGAAATCCACGCACCATTGCTGCACAGAATAGACTGTTCAGGTAAGGATCTTCTCCCGTTGATTCCATGACACGTCCCCACCTTGCATCTCTTACCAGATCTGTCATAGGTGCAAATGTCACATGAAGACCGCTGACCGAAGCCTCCTTTGCTGCCACAGATGCACACTGTTCTGACAATTCCGGTTCAAAGGAAGCTCCCTGCGCAAGCGGAATTGGAAACACCGTCTTATAACCATTTATGACATCTAGCATAAACAGCAATGGAATATGGTGCGGATGCTTTTCCATATAGTTTTTTTGTATACTTTTCAGGGTTTCAGCGCCCATGGATCCGATGACTGATCCTGCAAGATTTACATTGTCTTCTGTAAATCCCTTATCTGCCATAGGACCTGTGACAACGATTTCACCATTAAAAAATCCTCCTGTCACCTGACTCATCTGATTTACTTTTTCTTCCAGAGACATGTCTCTCAAAAGTTCTGTTAATTTCTGTTCTGTCATACGTGTGTTTCCTCTCCAAATTTCCTTCTATATTCCAGTGGTGTCAATCCTGTATTCTCCTTAAACATTTTTGTAAAATAGGAAAAATTACTATATCCAATATGTAATGAAACCGTATTGATTGGAATACTGCTGCCACACAAAAGTTTTTTTGCTTCGTCTACCCTTTTCTGCAATATATAATTGCTTATAGATACTCCCTTTTCTTTTTTGAACATCCGAGACATATAGTCTGTATTCAAATAGACTAATTCTGCCAGTTCATCTCTGTGTATCTCTTCCCTGAAATGGCTGTCAATATATGTACATATCTGATCTGCGACAGAGTCTTCTTTTGTGATATATAATTTATATCCAACCGCTTTCCGCATCAAATTTTCTACATACTCCATCATTTCGTTAAATCCATTTACAGCACCGAGCATGGAATTCTCACTCTCTTTATCTGAAAAAAGTGCATTGGCATAAATCCCCATCTCTGACAGCCATACATACACCATCTGTGTAACATCCGTCCTTAATGACAGCAAAAACTGCCGTGTGATCATCTCATTCTTCCTGACTGTCTCCAGATAACTGCGTATGCTTGCTATGACTGCTTCCACTTCCTCCCCTGCCAAAAGGGTTTTCCATGTATCCAGCTCCGGATTTTTATAGACTGTTCCACTTGGCTGGAACTCATACAGATATATAACCTCATTCCATACCGACAGACTGCTTTCACGCATCTTCTGCAAATCGTCAGCCTGTGCGGTCACTTCAGAAAATCCACTCCAATTTCCCGCTCCACACCAAAAATAGGAATGTACATGATCTGTCATCCATTGCACAAAATGATTGAGCAGATCTTTTTCCCTTATTTTTTCTCCTTCTTCCGGCATTTTATCCGTTGACAGAACCACCCAGTATCGACATTCGTTTTCACAAAATATGGTGTCCACTCTGGCATAAAAGGAATTAAATAACTCCGTCAACACATTTTGCATGACAAATTCGATGGTGGAAGGTTCCCACTTTTGTGTCTCTTCCGCTTTATGATCCATATAAAAGCAGATCAGTTTAAAATATATCAATCCATCCTGATACAGATCCATCCTTTTTGCGGATTCGCAGAACTGGTTTTGTGTCATGTTACCGCTCAATAAATTTCTCCAGATATCCTTTTGCAGGATTATCCGGTCTTTTTCCCACTGCTCACTCGCTTCTGTAAGTTTTTCGATATGTTTTTCCTGAAGCACTGCCTGTTCTGCTTTTTTTAATGCTTCTTCCAGTTTTTCAAAATCAATTGGTTTTAGCAGATATTCAACGCTTTCCAGCTGTATCGCACGTCTTGCATAGTCAAATTCCGCATAACTGGTCAAAAAAATAACCTGTATCCTGAAATTCTGCTCCCTCACCCATTGCACCAGATCAAATCCTGTTGCAGCAGGCATCACAATATCACTGATAATAATGTCCATTTTAACAGCTGTTATAATTTCCTGCGCCTGTTTCATTGTAAATGCTGTATAAATCTCAGTAATATCTGTCCGCTCCCAGCAGATATTTTTCTTTATACTTTCAATCACATAACGTTCATCATCCACCAGCAATAATTTCATTCCTGTGTAACGCTCCTTCCGATTTTATATGGAACATGAATATCCACAACGGCACCACCTAATGGACTATTGCTGAAATGGATCTCTCCCTGATCCCCATAATAATACTGAAACCGCCTCATACAGTTCCAAATACCGATATGTTTTCCATTGTCAGAAATGTTTTGTCCATTTTGTAGTTTACATAATATTTCGTCCGGAAATCCCTTTCCCGTATCCGAGATAAAAATATTAACGTATTTTTCATCGTCCCTGTCCTCAGGATATACCGTAACTGAGATCAGCATTTTTTCATCTGCCATCAATGCCTGTTTTGCAGCATTTTCAACATAAACCTGTATTAAGAATGGAAATATCTCCGCATCTGCCACTTCATCATGAACTTCAATATAATAGGTAAACTTATCCGGATACCTCAGCAGCAGGATTTTTAAATAATCTTCACAATGCTTTGATTCCGCTAAAACCAGAACTCTGTCCGTTGTATTCCGAAAAATATATGAAAGATAATCCGAAGTGATTTTTGTCATTGCCCTTGCGTGTTCATAATCGCCAAAGTCGATCATGCTGTAAATAAAGTTCAGGCAATTCAAATAAAAATGCGGCCGGATCTGCATTTTCAGATAATCCATCTCAATTTTCTGTTTCTCTAATTCCCGTTCATATAGCGTGATCTTCAATTTGCGGATCTGATGGATCATTGTACGGAATTTTCCATCAATCTGCTCTAATTCAAGCAGATTTCCTTCCGTCATGTTCAGCATATATCCACCCTCATCATATTGCTGAAGGTTTTGTGTGAACACTTTAAGCGGTTTCATAATATTGGAATACACATGAAAAAGCAATATCCCACTCATAATAAGAATCATAAAGATCAATACTGTCATCCCGAGCAGACTTCCCGCCATCAGGCTTAAGACACCGCCTAAAGAAATCCCGATCCTGATCTCAAAGGGTGCTCTGGATAATCCCTGACGGATCGTATAAGTATTTTTGGTATTCATACTTTGCGGCTCTGATATGATTCCGCTCTGGTCTAACATACCTATACAGACCTCATCCTGATCGACAAGGCTTACATATCCATGCTTTCCCAACGAAAGCTTTGAGAATGGTTCTAAGATACTTTTTACATTTACAATGCATCCTAATGCAATTCCATTTTTTTGTGCAATTTTACAGATATATACCTCATTATCGCACTCCAAAACATCCCACTTCCGCTTCACTGCATATGTCTTTTCATCTAATTTGTCTATCTGTTCACGGATAGATGCTGCAATATCAGATGACATTGTGTAATTTCCGTCCGAAGACAGGGAAAGCTGATATAATTTATCCGTATCATGTGTGTATAAAAAAATCCTGTATTCCGTTCCATATTCCCATGCCGAAGAAAAATATTCTTCTCTGAGTTTTCCGATCGCATACTCCGAATAATCCCCATTCTTCATCAGATTTACATTTCCCCAGAACGTGGAATTTGTCTCATTGGTATCCATGATCGTAGAAAAAAGATTCCGGCTGATCCTCAAAAAACGATTGTCGAGCTCCTGTGCATACAACTGTGCCATCTGGCTCATCTGTTCGTAAATCTGCCCACTTGTTTTGTTTAAAACATAAGTGCATCCTCCCAGAATAATTACTAGAATGACTGTCATTAAAATTAATATTTGCTTACTCTGTTGTGCTAAAGATTTCTTTTTTCGTCTTTTTAAATTCATCTTTTTCCCAAACGCCATGATATTCCTTTAACCTTTTACTGCCCCTAGCGTAATACCCTCTGCGAAATATTTCTGTAAAAACGGATAAATGATAAATAATGGAAGCATTGCTATAAAAGCAATTGCCATCCTTATGGACGTTGTCGGAAGTTTTGCAACTTCTGCCCCTATATTTCCGGCAACCTTACCGCTTGCAAGATACTGGATATCAGTGATCATCTGATTCAAAAGATTCTGGATACTATATAATTTCTGTCCCTGATTTCCTGATAAATAGTATAAACCATTTGTCCAGTCATTCCAATATGCCAGTGCCGAAAATAATCCCATGGTTACAAGGATAGGTTTACCAAGTGGAAACGTAATCTGAAAAAAGATTTTTGTATGTCCTGCGCCATCAATTTTTGCCGCTTCATACAATGCTTCCGGAATACTTGTCATAAAATAGCTCCGTATCATCAGCACATTGTTCGCACTCAGCAACAAATTAGGAATTATCAGTGCCCATATTGTATTTTTTATATGAAAATAATTTACATACATCAGATATGTAGGTACTAAACCGCCATTAAATAACATTGTAAAAAATACAAAAAAAGTAATCTGCCTTCTATAAGGCAATGTCTTCACAGACAGCGGATATGCCAGTAATGCTGAAAACATCAGATTAAAAAAGGTACCTACTACTGTAATAAGAATTGTAACGCCATACGCACGGAGTATTTTCTCTCCCTGTCTGATAATATACTGATATGCATAAAAGCTTATTTTTTCCGGGAAAAAGGAATATCCATTCCGGATCAACACTGTTTCATCCGTGATGGATGAAATAAATACCAGCAAAAATGGTAAAATAATGGTCAATGTCATCACTATCAGTATCAGATTGATCCAAAACTGGTATCTCTTTGTTTTTTTTGAATTTGTCATAATGGACTCTCCTCCTAAAACAATGCTCTGTCTTTATCTACACGTCTAACGATCCAGTTACTTAACATGACAATGACAAAACCTACTAATGACTGGTATACACCCGCTGCGGATGACATACTGATATTTCCCTGTTCGATCAACGCACGATATACATACGTATCAATTACGTTTGTTGTTGGGAACAACACACCGGAGTTCATCGGAACCTGATAAAATAATCCAAAATCAGAATAGAAGATTCTTCCAATGCTCAATAATAACAGCGTAATGATTGTCGGTACCAGGCATGGCAATGTGATTTTTGTGATTTCCTGCCACTTTGTGGCTCCATCCAGTCTTGCTGCCTCATAATAAGTCGGATCAATACCGATCAGAGATGCAATATAAATCAGACATCCGTATCCCACTCCTTTCCAGCAGTTTGCAATGATAAGAATCGCCGGCCAGTATTTTGGTTTCTGATACCACTGGATCGGATCTATATGCAGTAATGGCAGGATCGTATTGTTTACAAGACCATTTTCGGCACTTAAAAGTGCATACACAATATAGCTTAAAATGACCATCGACATCAAAAATGGCAATAATATAGCACTCTGGTATATTTTTTTCATTTTTGTGTTCTTAACTTCACAGATTAAAATTGCGATTGCAATTCCAACGACCATATTGACAAGAATAAACGCTATATTATATAGCAATGTATTTCTTGTAATAATCCAGGCATCTTTTGACGAGAACAAAAATTTAAAATTATCCAGTCCTGCCCACGGGCTTGCCAAAATTCCTTTTGAAAAATTCAACTTTTTGAAAGCAAGTATAATACCTGTCATCGGAAGATAATTATTGATCAGCAGATATAATAATCCCGGAAGCATCATCAGATAGAGCGGCAGATATTCCTTAACTTTGTTCTTTTTCTTCTTCATAAGTTTCTCCTTTTATGAAAAAAGTCCCACGCTTTATCTGTGGGACTTCCCTTCTGAACCTAATTATTTTGCTGCAAGAAAAGCATCTAACTGTTCCTGTTTTGCCTGGATCACTTCATTGATTCCCGCATCATCTAATGCTTCTAACAATTCCGGAATAAGTTCATCTGGATCTCCGGAACCGCTGTAAAGTGCTCCGCTGTATTGTTTTACAATATTGGAAAGAGCTGCGATCTCACTTGAACAATTACTGCTGTCAAATAAAAATCCTACTGCTTTGGAGCTCTTTGCAGAACCGTTAAATTCTTCCATTTTTTCCCATAATTGCGGATCTGAACCAGTCCATTTATAAGCAATAAACTGATTTGGCAATTCCCATCCAAGGTTTAAGTTATAGCCTGCATTATCAGAAGTGATTCCTTCCGGGAAATTGATAATGCCATTATCAGCATCTTCTATCACATAGTCTTTATCCTGTTCACCCCAGTTTAAAAGATTCATGATCTCTGAACTTCCGTAGATATAATCCAGTACTTCCATTGTTTTCTCCGGATTTTCTGAATTCTGGGCAATTGAGAATGTAACACCATTATAGGATGAGCTATTTATGATCGGTTCATTATAAAATGGCACGATTTCAAAATCATAGCCGGTGGAGCTTTCAAATTCTACCGGTGTTCCAGGATGATAAGAAAAAAACAGTGAAAATAAATTTCCAGCCTTGCATACTGTTCTCCAGTTCTCTGTGTTGGTTCCTGCATCCTGGCTGATATATCCCTTCTGATACCAGTCATGCAGCATGGTAGTTGTATCTTTAAACCAGTCTGTCGCAAAGAAGTTTTCTACTTTTGTGCTGTTCGTCTGATCCATGAGTACACCAAGATAATTGTTATCTGACAGAGTATCTCCACGGAATAATCTTGTAGCCGGTGCATCATTCTCACTGCTCGAATATAACATTGTCATATCCGGCTCTCCCGCTTTTACTGTCTCAAAAACACTTTCCAGATCTTTCGGTTCTTTAATCTGTGTTGTATCAATATTGTACTTTTCCACCAGATCTTTTCTCATAAATATGGCAGGAATACTTCCTCGTTCAATCTGATTTGGCACGCCATATACAAAGCCTTCGACCTGATTGATCTTAGCTATATCCTCTCCATAAATCTGTTTGATATTTGTTCCATATTTATCAATCAGTTCAGACATGTCTACAATCTGTCCTGCATTCATATACTGCACTGCATTGGTTGCCTGGGTATAAAAAACATCAATTTTTTCATCCCCTGATAACATAAGCTGTAACTGCTGGCTTGCACTTGCCCACGGCAGCACAACAATATCAAGATTCGCATTAAGTTCTGGTTCAAGAATCTCATTGATTTTTTGTTCGATTCTTTCTTCATCCGGCTGTGTGCTTCCATTCAGGACCATGGTAACTGTATATGGTTCATCCCCATTACCGTTATTTTTAGCTGAATCCTTTGATCCTCCTGCTTCTGAATTTCCGCATGCTGTCATGGACACAACCATAGACAAAGTAAGCATAGCTGCTAGAATTCTTTTTTTCATACATTTTCTCCTCTCTGTGACAGTGTGATTTATGTTCACCTCTCTTCTGGTGTATCTTTATATTAATCATTTTCTTTCATCATCTCTATAACTGAACTGACTCGTCAATATCACTCTTTTGACTCTTTTAAATTACTGCCGGTGCGGAATAATACTCTTCTCCTGTGTCCAGACATATGGCGGCGAGTCTTCCACCCGGATAAGATGCCCCGCAAACGATATATCCCCATCTACACCCTCCTTGTAAAACTCATTTATTCAAATTGATTTTGTTAAAATTGAGTTGAATAAAAAATATGCACTGCGAACATTCTATTTTTATGAATAAGAGCCATCCGCTGTGGATGGCTCAATATAAACTCAAATTCTAAAATCCTTCGTATCCTTCGACATGATATTCATGGAAATGCTGCACTCTGCCAGATGTTCATAATTGACTTTCCGCTTATAATTTACCTTGATATCAATGCTATCTTCTGTCTCATCCATAAAGTGAATCCAATGTAAGCAGCAAAACATCCTCATCCGCCAATTCTGTCTTTTTCATAGAATTCTTTTAAGGATGCTAACTCTCTTTCTCTGCCAATAAACATAGAAATCACATTTCTGCAAATTTAGTTTATTTTTATTCAAATTGATTTTGTTAAAATTGATTTGAATAAAATATAACCTATCATATGATATCTCGCAATCCTCTTTTAGTTTTCCCTGACAGCATGGTACAATAATTCAGCTTCGTCAAAAGAAGATGGACTATAATACACATCAATTCCATCACTAGCTTTTTCTAAAATGTAATACTCAAAAATAACCGTATCATCTTCATACACCTGTGCCGGGTATTCCAGATATACTTTGTTTTCCTCTTCATTTTTTACATTTGTTTCATTTGCCAGAAATCTATAGGTGTCCTCCGATTCATAATCAGAAATATCAATGCCATCCTCTGTCGCTTCAATCATTAATCGACCTGTTCCATAATCGGAAGTATAATGATACGTTCCGATCATTGCTGATAATTCTTCAAATCCTGCATCAGATTCTGAATTTGTGCCCTTTAAATCATCTCCAAGATCAAAATCAGACGGATACACATATTCATCAACATCCAAACTTTCATGATCAAATATATGATTGTCTGATTTGTTGCTGTCTGTGCAGGCTGCAACCAACATCATTACTGCAAACACCAAACCGATTGTGAATGCCATTTTACAATTTTTCATAATACACTACCTCAACTTCACGATTATCATATCATGTGCAAAAACGGCACATGATTAACATTCATCGTTCGCCGAATGCATAAATGCATTCTTCTCACTTGCACTCCTTATATCCTAAAATCCTTCGTATCTTTCGACATGATATTCATGGAAATGCTGCACTCTGCCAGATGTTCATAATTCACTTCCAGCTTATAATCGACTTTGATGTCAATATTATCTTCTGTCTCATTCACTTTGACATCCGTTGCATTGATTCCCACCAAAAGATTTCCGAATGGTGTGTTGTAGTAAGACATATTTTTCTTGTTTTTCTCAAACATCATATGTACGTTGGTGACACCTTTTTTCGTGACATCCAGAAAATCATCATTCACTTTGATAACGCTTTTCGTCACGCCGTCAAAGCCTTCCTGCACTTCATCATACAAAATATAGTGCTTTCCATTTTTCTTATAGTAGTTTCCGGTTGTGATAATCTCCACCGGACCATTATCCTGATCTTCTGCAAACTGTAATCCGCTGATTTTCACAAGTACATCTTTTGTCATTTATGTAAACCTCTTTTCTGTTTCTCGTCATTATCTTTTCAAGCCATATATTAGCGTGTTTCTTATAATTTAGCAAGCGTAAGCTTTTTGAAACATTGCTTTCTTATAAGTATGCTGCTTTATTTTAGTTTTCAGCCAGCTTCTCCAGATACGGATTCAGCCACGAAAAATATTTCATTCTAACCTGATAGTCTCCTTCTGCCAGCACCTTCTCATACTCTTCTGTGGTCAGTACTTCACGCAGCTTTTCTCCTGCTTCCTTATCGACCACCTCATACATACTGTCTGAAAAACACATGTTAGGATACATCACACACCACCAGTTATGTCCGTTTCCTTCTCCGATCACAATGCGGAGTGCCTCGTAATCTCCCGCCGGAAAGGTGTAGCTTCCATAGTTTTTTACCGGAAACGAAGTGTGTTCCAGCTCCGCTGTCACATCATAGTCATAACCGTTTTCTGCGATTGTCTCTGCCGCAGCTTCCTCAATTTCACCGAGGCTCTGGCGCACAACCATCTCACATTCTTCCAGATTTTCCACAGCTGTCAGTTTTTCCTGCATAAAACTTCCCACCGCATCACGCACTGCTAGTTTTAGGTTCTGGTCTGCCTCGCTGTCGCTGTTCGCCAGCACATGAAACCGCAGCACTTTGTCCGAAATCGCCTGCTGCAGTCTGGCCTGTCTTGTATACAAAATACCGCATCCCAATGCAGCGCACATCAGACTTCCAACTCCTATGTATCCAATCCATTTTCTTGCCATAATTCAAATCTCCTTTTCACTTGCCAAAAATCAGATAAATGTAGATAATATTCATATTTATCAGGCTGTGTCGTTGCTTGCGAAACTCGCTCATAGAATATGTTATATTGCGAAAAATAAACAGAAATATAGTACCGCTGCGAGTGACACATAGCGGGAGCGTGTCTTGAATATTTTTGTTCATTTTTCGCAATCTTCATAACCTAAATTCGAGTTTCGCTCATCGACCTTCTATCCTCAATGATTCCCGAAAACTTTGCATTTATTCCGATTTCCAGTTTATTTTTACCAGATATTGGATTTTGATGTCTTTCTCATAAGCGGCAGGAGTGTTTTGATACTTAAAATACCATGTGCGGTTATCGGCGCCGAGATTCCGGTAACTGTTAGTGATATCGATTTCTTTCTCAAGTGCATGTGCAGCGATCGCATTCAGATAGTCCTCCATCCGGGTGTTGAGAAGCTGCTCTTTTTCACTTGCGGAAACTGTGCCGCTTAAGATTTCGCCTTCTCCTGTCACAGTCACTGCGACAATCTGCTCTGTCAAACCTCCGACACCGATTTTTTCTGTTTCTTTGACTCGACAGGAAGCTGCATCCACTTTCACATAAAGTTCCGGTGCAAGTTGTAAGGTGTAATCATCCGCAAAGTTCTGCGTGAAGAATGCTGCACGCGCGGTATCCGTATCGACAAGCCCCGCCGCCCTTCCACGTTTCCAGACTTCATAGGCTGTAATCTGCGGTTTCTCGGTATCATCCTCCACTGCCCCGGACTGCTCCCCCTCTATATCGACAAAAGGAATATACAGTGTCTCTAAGTGATTAGCACGCTCCTCATAGAGCATGCCAAGCGTCGGGTACGCTTTCTGATCAATGCCCGATGTATTTTCCAGCAGTTCTTCCAGATAATTTCCAAGCAGCGTGTCAAGTTTCCCTTCGGTCTGCGCCAGACGGTCACAGCTTTCCGTCGTCATCACATAAGCGTTCCACGGAACCTCTTTTTCCTGCTCCAGCATGGATAGCATATCTTCCACTTCCGCCTCTTTTTCCAGAAAAGACCTCTCAATGAGCACCACTTTCAAATGGTTGTAATCCACCTCTTTGTTTCCTGCATACTCATGATTCAGCCATACATTTTGGAAATCGTCCTGATCTCTGATATTCAAAAGAACCGGGAATGCCTTATCCTCAAGTTCTGCGACATTGCACCCCTGTAAGAAAAGACACCCAAACAAAAAACATACCAGCACCAGCACACGCACTTTTTTCTTATGTTTTTTTCTCTCTCCGGTCAGACACAACAGTACCGGCACGCCAACGACAAAAGGTGTTCCAATCTTCCACAGCAGGAATGTCACGCAGTCCAAAAACTGCTGATTTCTGTAAAACAGCACTGTCACGCCATACACCAGAAGAAGCAGAATGAGATACGGCAGCATCCTTTTTTTCCCTTCCAGATAACCGCCGCAGTCACGGATCACTTTTGCAGCCAGATTTCCACTGTAAAAAACCATGCTGTTTAACATCGCATACAGCGTAAAAAACCAGATGCTAAACATAAAAGCATCCGTTCTCTTCAAAAATCCGCCCGTCACCTGCACGCGGCTCATCATCGTGACCGCCGGAAATTTCATCTGAGCCAGTGCCTCGACGCCAAACAGCCCGATCAGGATCAGATACAGCACAGCAAATACTCCGCCGGAAAACCAGACCGCTTTTTCTGCTGCGCCAACGCATTTCCTGCGATCCGCAACATATTCTTTCAGAAACAGCACGATCGACACCATGGAATAACAGAACAGCACATAATAGCTACCGCTTAACACTTCTTTTCCATCCGCCATAAAAACCGGGCTCCAGTAGGCAGGCTTCACCTCCCTGCATGCCGCAAATAACATCAGAAAAAGCGGTATCATCAGAAACCAGAACAGTATCTCGTACACTCTTGCCCTGCCCTCGATCCCACCTGCCATTCCATAAAATGCGAGCAGTAATATCAACATCAGCACCAGATAAAAGCTGACGTTTTCCACAAGACCATTTAACATCAGCGTGGAAAACAGATACGCCGTGTACGAAGCCATAAGGATAAAATACAGAAAATATCCGCCCCAGAGCACATAACCGCATACTTTTCCACACTTCTGCTTCAAAAAGTCGGGATAACTTGTTTTCATGCCTTTCAACAGATATCTCAATAATTTCAAGTACAAAAATGTGGACAAAATCCCCGCCAGAATGCAAAAAATCCCGTCGCGCCCTGCCGTATCTGCAAGCATTGTCGGCAGTAGCAGCGTCCCCATTCCAAGAAAGTCATACGTCAGAAGGCGGAACACCTGTCTGCCTGAAATTTGATTGTTTTCTGAGAACATACTTCCCCCTATCTCTTCTAACATCTGCGCATTTTTTCATCAGATTTCCATTTATCTTAAGATAAAAACTTTTCTCAACCTATCTCTTCTTTGAAAACGTCAGCTTTGTCCGCTCTTTCGGATTTGCATAAATCGGACGTTTGCGCAGTTTCCGGAAAGGCTGCCGCCAGATAAAATCCCGCTCATCCTCGTAATTGTTCAAATCTGCTCCCACAAACGGCATGAGATACGGAATACCAAAGCTTGTCAGATGCGACAGATGTGTGAGTACCGCAAGCAGTCCGAGGAGCATGCCAAAGTAGCCAAGCCACGCACAGACCGCAATAAAAAAGAATTTCAGGATACGGAAGGCTGTGGCAAATTCTTCGTTCGGTATTGCAAAAGAACATAGCGCAGTAAAAGAGATGACGATCACCACGATCGGGCTGACCAGATTTGCCTCGACTGCCGCCTGTCCGATAATCAGGCCACCCACGATCCCGATGGTATTTCCCATCGCACCGGGAAGCCGCACGCCCGCCTCCCGCAAAAGTTCAAACGATAATTCCATGATAAGCACTTCCACGACTGCCGGAAATGGGACACCCTGCCTCGCCTCTGCAAACGACAAAAGTAGTGTGGTTGGGAGTATCTGTGTATGAAAATTAGTCACTGCAAGATAAAATCCCGGCAGCGTCATTGCAAAAAAGGATGCCAGATACCGCAGGATCCGCCCGAAAGTCGCAATCTCAAAACGGCTGTAATAATCGTCACTGGTGCGGATAAATGAATTGTAGTCCGTCGGCAGTATCAGTCCGATCGGCGAATTATCGCACATCACGATCACTCTACCCTCTAATACCGCCATGGCCGCCCGGTCAGGACGCTGCGTTGTCTGAAACTGTGGAAATGGCGAATACCATTTTTTCTCTGCCAGCTGTTCTAACATTCCGCTGTCTAATATCCCATCAATCGTGAAATCCTGCAGCCTCTTTTCAATTTCTTTTACAAGTCCCGGGTTTGCAAGGTCTTCCACATACACAAGGTAGACGTTCGTGTTCGATCTGATCCCGGCCTTCAGTCCCCTCACTTTCACACGGGGCGAGCGGATCCTTTTCCGGATCAGCGCCGCATTCTGCTTCACAGAATCGCAGAAACCTTCGTTAGAACCGCGGATTACTTTTTCGGAATCCACCTCTGTGATCCCCATATTCGGATAACCGTCATCCGGTATTTTTACTGCCCGGTCAAAACCGTCCACAAAAAGGATTGCCTCCCCGGTGAGCAGACCGCTCACAGCCTCCTCAATGGTCGGAAAATATGTTGCATCCGAAATTCCAAGCGCATTTTCCTGCAGTGTACAAAGGATATCATCCCTTGTCAGTCCATTTAAGTATTTTAAAGTCTCTCCGAGTGCGGACGTTCCCATGTCCACGGACACTTCTATAAAGGTCAGATAACAGGCGGTATCCTGATTCCTGCCAAGCTTCATCTGCTTCTTTTTAATATCCGCACAGTCATGAAAATAAAATTCCATTTCCTCTATATTTTGCGTTAAATCCGTCGACACCGGACGCTTACTATTCTCCGACATTTGCAGTTTGTTTCCTTTCTATTTGTTTCTTCTATTAAAAAAACTGCCAGCAAAACTCCCAAATACAGTAAATAATTATGAAAGATGAACAAAAGCTTGAGAAGACACTGGGTGAGCCAAAATCGAACAAGTTCGATTGGTCCTTAGAAGGCAGGAACAACGCTATGTTGTGACTGGCTTCTTAGTACCGCTGTGAGCGACACGTAGCGAAAGCGTGTCTTCGAAAATTTTGTTCATTTTTCATAATATTCACAGTGAAGATTGGAGTTTTGCCGCTTAATTGTCTTAAAAAAATACGAAAGAGGATAAGCAAATGCTTATCCTCTTTCTAGTCTGTACGTTTTTCCATTTTTTATGCAGTTTTCCAGTCCTTTGGGCGGTCACTTCTTATTCCTGCTCCTGGATCATAGCTTTAACTGCGACTGCCTGATTCTTCACATGCTGGTGCATTGTCTCTGTCACCTGCATTTTATTTTTGCGGACTAATCCCTCCACGATGTCTTTGTGCTCCTTCATGAGCGTCGGGTAATTATTCTCATCCTTCAGATATTCTACACGATAACGGTACATCTGCTCACGGAGATTATTGAGCATGTTCACAAGCTTCGGGTTTCCGGTTGACTGATAAATAATATCGTGAAACTTCACATCTGCCTCTGCGATTTTTTTTACATTATCCGTCTTAGTGGATTCCTCAAACTCATGCATGGTCGCAACCAGTTCCTCTAACTGCTCCTCAGAAATCTGTTCGCATGCGATTTTAGCTGCAAGCTCGTCCAACGCTTCACGGATCTGAAGGACATCTTCCATATCCTTCTCCGTCATTTTTGCAACCTCTGCGCCTTTTCTTGGGATCGTAACGGCAAGTCCCTCCTGCTCAAGCATACGGATCGCCTCACGGATCGGTGTACGGCTGACACCAAGTTTTGCCGCAAGCTGCAGTTCCATCAACCGCTCGCCCGGTTTCAGTTCCCCTTTCAAAATAGCCTCTCTTAACGTGTTAAACACAACATCTCTCAGCGGAAGATACGCATCCATATTCAATGTTAAATCTTCTGTCATCTTTGATACCATGCCTTTCTACTTACGCGCGTTATTATAAATACTCGTTAAATATACCTGTTTTGCAAGACCGGAGGCTTTCATCGCCTCGTATGCCTCTACTGCCGTCGCTTCCTTGTCAAAAAGACCGAAAACCGTCGGACCACTGCCACTCATCATGGCATTCACAGCGCCATGCTCCATCATGTGATCTTTGATGTCTGCGATCACAGGATAAGCCGGGATTGTCACTGTCTCTAAAACATTTCCCATATCTGCTGCAATTCTATATAAATCTTTCTCTCTGATATCTGCCACAAGCCGGTCGATATCCGGGTGTACCATATCAGAGTCTAACTTCAGATTCTCATAGACGAACTTCGTAGAAACACTGATCTGCGGTTTTGCGATCAAAACAGGACATTTCACCATCGGCGGAAGCTTCGAAAGCTTCTCTCCTATGCCCTCTGCCAAAGCCGTTCCGCGCATAATGCAGTACGGAACATCTGCGCCGATCTTCACACCGCGCTCCATAAGTTCTTCCCTTGTCAGTCCCAGATCAAAAATCTGGTTCATACCATATAACACTGCCGCTGCGTCCGTGCTTCCCCCTGCCATCCCGGCAGCTACCGGAATATACTTGTGCAGCCATACATGCACGCCATCTTTTATTGCAAACTCATCCTGCAAAAGCTTTGCCGCTTTATAGACAAGATTGTTCTCATTCGTCGGCAAAAAAGAAAGATTCGTTTCCATCGTGATCTCACCGGAAGTATTCTTCGAGATCTCCAGCCTGTCAAACAAATGAATGGTCTGCATCACCATGCGGACCTCATGATAACCATCCTCTCTTTTTCGTACCACATCCAGCCCAAGATTGATCTTAGCCAGCGCCTTTACTGAAATATCCTTCATCGGTTAGTTTCTCCTTACCAAAATCGTCGCTAACACACATTGATTGTACTTAAAATAAAACTTGTTTTTTTTATGTTTTTTGTATACAATTAGTATCTTATCATTTTATGTCCAAAAGGTCAATCGGCACTAAACTTTTTTCTTTGCCAGTCCGATATAATTAACAGAACCATGGAAGGTTAATAACTATTCATTCAGGTGGCTGAACATTTTGTTTTCTGTAAAAACAAACGCATCCAGCTTCGCCAGACAAGGAGGATCATATGGCAATCAATTCCATTAACACTGTGACTGCTGCCGCAGCAGCATCTACACAGACAACAACAAAAACAGCAGAAAAGACATCCGAGACAACGAAAAAGACAGATTCTTCCAAGACAGCTTCCGGTGTCATTTATGAGAAGAGTTCTGACTCCAGGACAGACAAGGCTTCCAATAAAACAACAAGCAAGACCGACAACGCAGCGATCGTTGCAAAGTTAAAAGCTGACGCAGAGCAGCGCACTGCACAGCTCCGCAGCATTGTTGAGCAGATGATGACCAAGCAGGGTGTTGCGATCGGCACCGCAGATGATATGTGGAAATTCCTTGCAAAAGGTGATTTTACCGTATCAGCTGATGTGAAAGCACAGGCACAGGCAGATATCGCGGACGACGGTTACTGGGGTGTAGAGCAGACTTCCGACCGTATTCTTGATTTTGCAAAAGCTTTATCCGGTGATGATCCTGACAAGGCAGACGCTATGTTAGAAGCTTTCAAGAAAGGTTTCGAGCAGGCAACCAAAGCATGGGGAGATAAACTTCCGGATATTTCCCAGAGAACCTACGACGCAGTTGTCGAGAAATTCAACAAATGGAAAAACGGAACAGAGGATGCTTCCACTGAGGCATAATTCATAAAAAAGACCTGCGTGTACCTATGTCATGCGAACATCATGGCATTGTACACACAGGTCTTTTTCTTTTGCTTTTCAGCGGTTAAAAACTTACTATTATTCTCCTAAAAGCTTCTCAATACTTGCGAGCTTCACACAGACAACAAAGATATCGATCGCAGTCGTAAGATCTTCCAGGCTTGGATAGGATGGTGAGATACGGATGACAGAATCATGCGGATCTTTTCCATATGGGAAAGGCGCACCCGCCGGAGTCATCACAACCCCTGCTTTTTTTGCTTTTGCCACAACATTTTTTGCACATCCATCCAGTGTCTCATATGTGATGAAGTATCCACCCTTCGGGCTGTACCAGCTTCCGGCTCCAAGTCCTTTTAACTCTCTTTCAAATGTATCCAGAATCATTTCAAATTTTGGACGGAGAGAATCTGCGTGCTTGCGCATATGCTCTGTGATTCCGTGGATGTCTTTGAAGAAACGGACATGGCGCAGCTGGTTTACCTTATCATGACCAATGGTCTGGATCTTCAACTGTTTCTTGATATCCTCTAAGTTGTTGGCAGAAGTTGCGATCGCTGCCACACCGGAACCTGGGAATGTGATCTTGCTTGTAGAACAGAATTTGTAAACCATATCCGGGTTTCCTGCTCTCTTGCATTCTTTTAAAATCTCGATCAGATGATCCTGGTTAATATCATATAAATGATGCACGCAGTATGCGTTATCCCAGTAAATACGGAAATCTTTTGCTGCCGGTTTTAATCTTGCAAAACGGCGGACTGTCTCATCGGAATAAGTGATTCCCTGTGGGTTTGAATATTTTGGCACACACCAGATACCCTTGATCGCCTCATCTTTGCTCACAAGGTCTTCCACCATATCCATATCCGGTCCGGTCGGAAGCATCGGTACGTTGATCATCTCAATGCCGAAATATTCTGTGATCGCAAAATGTCTGTCATATCCCGGTACCGGGCACAAAAATTTTACTTTATCTAATTTACACCATGGCGTATTTCCCATTACACCGTGCGTCATGGAACGGGAGATGGTGTCATACATAATGTTAAGGCTTGAGTTACCATAAATGATGATATTGTCCGGATTACACTCGATCATATCACCGAGAAGCTGTTTTGCTTCACTGATACCGTCCAGCACACCATAGTTTCTGCAGTCTGTACCATCATCACAGGTCAGATCAACACCGGAAGTCAGTACATCCATCATTCCCATGGAAAGGTCTAACTGTTCCTGGGATGGCTTACCTCTGGACATATCAAGTTTTAAGCCTCTCTGCTGGAATTTTTTGTATTCCGCTTCCAATCCTTCCTTCTCTTTCAATAACTCTTCTTTTGTCATTTCCTCGTAGGACTTCATCTCTAATTCCTCCTGCTTTTTAATATATGTAAAGATCCAATACCGGAAAAATGTGCTCTGCTCATCAGCCTGTGAAACAGAGATCATCTCATGCCCGGAATGTTCTCTTACTCCTCTTCTGGCTCACCCTTGATCTTTTTGAAATATTCACGGATCTTCTTCTCGTAGCCGTTCTCACCCGGAACGTAGAACTTGCGGTCTGTCAGTCCGTCCGGCAGATATTGCTGCTCCACATAATGATCCGGATAATCATGTGCATATTTATATCCAACACCATGCCCCAGTTTTCCGGATGACTTGTAATGTGCATCCTGTAAATGAACCGGGATCGGCGCTGTTTTCGTATTCTTTACTGCTTCCATCGCATCAAAGATCGCATTGACTGCCGAGTTACTCTTTGGCGCACTTGCCACATACGTGACCGCCTGCGACAAAATAATCTGTGCCTCCGGCATACCGATACGCTCAACTGCCTGTGCTGCCGATGTTGCGACAACGAGTGCCATCGGATCGGCATTGCTCACATCCTCCGCTGCGCAGATCATAATCCTTCTTGCGATGAACTTAATATCTTCCCCCGCATAAAGCATTCTGGCAAGATAATAAACTGCAGCATCCGGGTCAGAGCCGCGCATGCTTTTGATAAACGCAGAGACTGTATCGTAATGGTTATCTCCTGTTTTATCATAGCGCACCACACGTTTCTGGATACATTCACTGGCAACCTCAAGTGTGATATGGATTTTTCCATCATCACTCCGCTCCGTTGTCAGAATGCCAAGTTCGATCGCTGTGAGTGCTGCTCTTGCATCTCCGTTTGCCACGTCCGCAAGAAAATCCAGTGCCTCTTCCTCAATGACTGCATCGTAAGCACCCATTCCTTTTTCCTTATCATTCACCGCCCGGAGAATCAGCGTCTTAATATCTTCTGTGGACAGATTCTTCAGCTCAAAAATAATGGAACGGGACAAAAGCGCTCCATTCACCTCAAAATATGGATTCTCGGTCGTTGCACCAATTAAGATCACGGTTCCGTCCTCCACAAACGGAAGGAGATAGTCCTGCTGTCCCTTGTTGAAGCGGTGGATCTCATCGATAAACAGGATCGTCTTTTTGCCGTACATGCCCTGATTGTTCTTCGCCTGCGCAATGACATCCTCCATGTCTTTTTTCCCGGCGGAAGTTGCGTTGATCTGAAGGAACTCAGCGCTTGTGGTATTGGCAATGACCTTTGCCAGTGTCGTTTTTCCGGTTCCCGGCGGTCCATATAAAATAATGGAACTCAACTTGTCAGCCTTGATCGCACGGTAAAGCAGCTTGTCTTTTCCGATGATATGCTGCTGCCCTACCATCTCATCCAGCGTCGCTGGACGAAGTCTGGAAGCTAACGGCGATTCCTTTTCCCTGTTCTGTTCTCTCATATAATCAAATAAATCCATATGAAAAACCTGCCTTAGTAATCAATTAAAACTATTTTAACAGATTTTTATCTGTTTTGGTATCACAGATATATTTTTCTTTTGTCCGCGTGTGGCGTACATTTGACCATTTTGAATTATTCAAGTTTCAAACTTGCAGATTTTCTTTTTTATTTCAGCAATTTCGTGATGTTTTAAACTAAAATATGACAGAACTCGTTGCAAAAATTTCATTGTCTTTATTACATTACATGAAATTAAAGGATTTATCAAGTGGAAAATATCACTTCTGCGTATTTTCGTAAGTTTTACCGAAATCCTGCGTTCTGTCTGCGATTTCTTCGATGATGGAATTTGCTTTGCTATATTTTTCAATCGCCATATGACACATTCCAATCAGGAAATTCAAACCGTCATTTTCCGTTTGGATTTTCTTCTTTACCTGTTCTAACGCTTTAATCCTATCCTTGCCTATGATATTTTCAAAGAACGCACGATAAATCATTTCCTGCGTTTTCAATGGCAGCTTTTGTAATCCGGTATCGCGCTTTATATCTTTATCCAGACTGCTTTCGTCAAAAAGCATAATCGAAAATGCATTTGTACCAGTCTTCTTTTCATATTCCATTCTTGAATATCCATTTAACATAGGAAGATGCGTCTCCAGCTCTGCGTTTAAAAGGCACTGCCACATTTCCACCTGTTCCATCAGTGTTGATTCTTCGTCCTGAAAAATATCCCATAGCTCCTGTACTCCATTTCCTTCCATGACAATTTTCCGCAGGTGGTCGATCATTTCCTCGGTTTCTTCTACGTCATAACCATACTGATCATGTAACGTTTCTCCCAGCATATGCCAGCATTCATCTGATTTAGAACTGTATGTGGCTATTTCTTCCATATCTTTTGCACTAAATTTCCGGTATGGAAGGTTTTTCGCATACTTATCACGCTTTTCCACAATACTCACTGCATCCATATCACACATTACAGCAAATTTTTCTCCGGTATATGCATGTGTCATTGTCTTAAAATGCATTCCAAAATTTCCATGCCAATACACATATCGTTCAAATTCTTCTTTTGAAAGCTGTTCTCCCCATGCGTTTGTAAATATCTGATAAAATGCATCCATCTCGATCATTCCATAGGAAAGAAGTACTTTTTCAAATTTTGCTGATATATCCTGGATTCTCTTACAGATCTTTTTCCAATCCAGATTCAATATCGAAGAAAAAATTTCATCAAAATCAGATGCTGGAAACAGATATGCTGCCTGCGTTCCTTCCAGTGCTTTCACACTTAACAGACCAAGGGCAATTGCTCTCCCTACCGTATCAAATGCCATCTGATATTTTTTATTTTCTTCAAACTTTTGGAATTTTTGTAATTGTGTAATATCATGCTTGTCGAACACATAAAGATAATATTCCGGATGTAGTCTTAATGTCTCAGCTACTACATCCCTGACTTCCCTGCCAGCTAATTCGTCCTCAGATATTTTTAAATACTTTGCGTAATCGGAAGCTTCTTTCTCCGTCAAGCACATAAACATTTCCCTACTTGTTTTTTGTGGAGCTCTCCGACAAACAAAAGCCTTATCCTGCTCTTTGCAAAAGCAGCTCCATTCATCCATCATATTGTGCATCACTGACTTTTGTTTTTCTTCTGCGTGTTTATCCAGTTTCTTCAACAAATCTTCTTCCTGTTGGCGGAATAATTGCCTGAATTTATTATAATTTTCCTTCATTTCAAAAATATGTTTCACCATTTTCCGGTCTCTTTCTGCCATGTTATTTTTCTCCTTTTTGTGCTCTAATTGCCAGAAAGTGTAAACCTATGATCACTTTATATTATATCGTATTCCAACAAATAAAAATAGTATAAAAATCTGCTTGCATCCGCATGTTTATAAATGTTACAATGTGGCAAAGCATATATCAACAGTCGCCAGACCATTTCCCCTTCATTGCAGTCTGCGATTGTAAAGTCTGTGTGACACATTTCTGTCATTAATATTCTTATGCGTGTACCATTTTGGGGAGTACACCGCTTTTTGTATCTATGCTTTTAAAATCCCGTTACTAATTTAAAAGCAGGAGATGTAAAAAGAGTGTGGTTTCTCCTGCACCACTTATTTGTTGTAACTTTTTCTACAACACACCAGCTACACGAAAGGAATTATTTATGGCACGAAAGAAACAAATTCGACACAAAAATAATCAGATTGTCCGTCCAGTGGCAAACCAGAAACACAAAGATACGGTATTTCGTATGCTTTTTTCCGATAAAAAGCATCTGCTTTCACTATACAATGCAGTGAATGAAACAAATTACCAAAACCCGGATGATCTGGAAATTGTAACTTTAGAAAATGCAGTTTACATGGGAATTAAAAATGATCTGTCTTTTATCATGGACACAAATGTATCATTATATGAACATCAGTCTACCATTAACCCAAACATTCCACTCAGAGATTTATTTTATATTTCGAGTGAATACCAAAAACTGATCGACAAATCGTCCCTATATGCATCTACACTGCAAAAAATTCCTGCACCAAACTTTATTGTGTTTTATAATGGTATTGAACCATTTCCAGATTTCTCAGTCAGCAGACTTTCGGACGCATATGAAAATCTTCACGGCGAACCAAATTTAGAACTCGTGGTAAAAACTTTTAATGTTAATGAAGGGCATAATTATAATCTGATGGAACATTGCCAGACTTTAAGGGAATATTCACAATTTGTCGCACAGGTACGTCAGAACAAATCGACAATGGACTTAAATACTGCCATCAATCATGCCGTAGATGATTGTATTAAAAATAATATTCTTGCGGATTTTCTTCGAAAAAACCGCGCGGAGGTTATCAGTATGAGTATATTTGAATATGATAAAGAGGAAGAAGAAAAGAAGCTTAGAAAGGCTGAATTTGAAGCTGGACGCGAGGCAGGATTTCTTGAAGGTCAAAAACACGCTGCTCTTCAATCTTCTATTGAATCTGCTAAACGAATGTTAAAATCAAATAAACTATCCCCGGAAGACATTTCCATATTTTCAGGTCTTTCACTTGACGAGGTAAAAAAGTTGCAGCTATAGCACTGCAGAACATCCTCCACTATCCAAAATATTTTCTCTGAACTCTTTGTGCCTATCGTTGAAATAAACTCTCCTTATGGGTATAATATAAAGAAACCCAAAAGCTGGTTAAAAAGTGTCAGTTCCTTTTCTAATGGAATCGGCGGAACTCTGTGATTGCTGACCTGTTCCACCGCATGAAGTACATGGAACGCCGTGGAAGTGG
>OGER01000802.1_pt1 | contig 30190 bp, 29 predicted proteins | sample 1570691 | NCBI WGS metagenome assembly OGER01 (sample SAMEA2582143, study PRJEB24529) | metagenome | biome: Human gut stool | place: China | collected 2011
CATCTAAGCTTCTCCCAAAAGTCGTGATATGCATAAATATAATACGTTATACACACTAAGCTTATAGCACATGTTTTGACCCCAACATCATAGTATGAGAATATATAAAAAAGGAAATGGGGATAGAAATGGAATGGAAATATGACATTTCCGCGTGTACGCTATGTCCGCGTGAGTGCGGTGTTGACAGGCTTAACGGCGTGCGCGGCAGATGTGGCTGTGACAGTGATATATATGTGGCGCGTGCGGCACTCCATAACTGGGAGGAGCCATGCATATCGGGCGTGCGTGGCTCGGGGACTGTGTTCTTTTCGGGATGTCCGCTTGGCTGTGTATTCTGCCAGAACAACAATATTGCCAACGCGAAGGTCGGAAAGAAGATTTCGGTGGAGCGTCTTGCGGAGATATTCCTTGAGCAGCAGGACAGAGGGGCACTTAATATTAACCTTGTGACACCGACACATTACATACCGCAGATTATAAAGGCGCTTGAGCTGTCAAAGAACCAGGGAATGAACCTGCCTGTGGTATACAACAGCGGCGGCTATGAGAAGGCTGAGGCACTAAAGCTGCTTGACGGACTTGTGGATGTATACCTTCCCGATATGAAATATATGTCACCCGGGCTTGCCGGAAAATACAGTAAGGCACAGGATTATCCGGCGGCTGCGATGGCTGCACTTACGGAGATGTTCAGACAGGTTGGAACACCGGTGTTTGAGGTAGAAAAGCCGGATGATAATACGGCAACGGACGAGGCCGGTCTTATAATGAAGCGTGGAATGATAGTGCGCCATCTGGTGCTCCCCGGGTGCACCGCGGATTCAAAGGCAGTTGTAAAATACCTCTATGACACCTATGGGGATGACATATATATGAGCATAATGAGCCAGTACACTCCGATGCCGGAGCTTATGCCCGGCGGAAAGCTTAACGCGCTCTACCCTGAACTTGGAAGATGTGTCACACAGGAGGAGTATGACGAGGTTGTGGACTACGCAATTGACCTTGGTGTTGAGAATGCCTTCATTCAGGAGGGCGATGTCGCGAAGGACAGCTTCATACCGGATTTTGATATGCTGGCGGGGGTGTAGGCAGGAGAGCAGGCGGTAAAAATATAGCGGTGCAGAGGTAATAGTGCGAAATCGTAAAAAGCACGTTTTTCATTACTATTTGAGCCACTGCAAAAGCAGTGACATGGGGATTATTATGAACATGGGATAGCTCTGAATAGTTTGAAGGGTATCGCAATTATTTATGAAAAGTTAACGAAATGGAGAAAAGAGAGAAGAATATGAAATATAATTGCCCTTATGACAAAAAATGCGGTGGCTGCAACCTGCTTAAGCATGATTACGCAGAACAGCTTAAGATAAAGAAGGCTGCCCTTGCAAAGCTTTTAGCACCGTACGGCAGACTTACAGAGGTGATTGGCATGGATGAGCCGCTGCATTACCGCAACAAGGTACATGCCGTTTTCACAACTGACAGAAAAGGAAATATCATATCCGGTGTGTATGAGGAGGGAACGCACAAGGTTGTTGCGGTCGATAACTGCCTTATCGAAAATGAAAAAGCCGATGAGATAATTGCGACCATCAGAAAGCTCATCCCATCATTCAAGCTTAAGGTCTACGATGAGGACAGAAGAACAGGTCTGTTCCGCCATGTTCTCATCAGAACAGCACACAGCACCGGACAGATTATGGTTGTGCTTGTCCTCTCAAGCACGATGTTTCCATCCAAAAATAATTTTGTAAAGGCTCTTTTAAAGGAGCACCCGGAAATAACAACAATAGTAATGAATATCAATGACAGGCGAACATCGATGGTGTTGGGTGACAGGGAACAGACACTCTACGGAAAGGGTTATATTGAGGATGTGCTGTGCGGCAATACCTTCCGAATATCGCCAAAGTCCTTCTATCAGATAAATTCCGTCCAGACGGAAATCCTCTATAACAAGGCGATTGAATTTGCCGGGCTTACAGGAAATGAGACGGTCATAGACGCATACTGCGGAATCGGTACAATCGGAATCACCGCAGCTTCATATATGGCCGGGCAGGCTGGAGGAAAAGGCGGAAATGTCATCGGTGTTGAGCTGAACACCGACGCCGTGAAGGATGCCATCGCCAATGCAAAGCGCAACAATATGGACAACATCCGTTTCTACTGCGATGACGCCGGAAAATTTATGACCCGCATGGCAGCCGACGGACAGCATGCGGATGTTGTATTCATGGACCCTCCGCGTTCGGGAAGTGACGAGACTTTTCTAAACTGTGTTGCAAAGCTTGCACCGAAAAAGATAGTCTACATATCCTGCGGCCCGGACACGCTTGCACGTGACCTTGGAGTGCTTAAAAAGAAGGGGTATAGGGTTGAAAAGATGGTGGGGGTTGATTTGTTTCCGATGACGGAGCATGTGGAGACAGTTGTCCTTTTGTCCCAACGGAAAGCGGATAATTATGTTGAGGTGGAATTGGAGCTGGATGATCTGGATTTGACTTCAGCGGAGAGTAAGGCTACTTATAAGGAAATTCAGGAGTATGTGCTGAAGGAGCATGGCTTGAAGGTGTCTAATCTGTATATTTCACAAGTAAAGAGGAAATGTGGAATAGAGGTTGGGGAGAATTATAATTTGCCGAAGTCGGAATATAATAGGCAACCTCAATGTCCAGAAGAGAAGGAAAATGCTATAATGGATGCGTTGAAACATTTTAGGATGGTTTAGAGAGGTGAGCACATGGCATTAAACTATATGGTGTATCAGTATGATGGCTGCAGGAATGCAGTTGTTATGACAGATATGGATGGCAAGCAACTTGTAATTGACTGTGATAATGCAGAGGCGCAGGTCATATTTGATGAGCCGGAGGATGCAGGGGTTCTGCCAGACTTGCAAGGAAAGAACCTGCGAGTTATGTGAGTATTGCGATGCGTCCGGGCGGATTGCAGGATTATGTGGATGTGTGGAATGAGTTGAATTAAGGACGATAAACAAAATAGGATATTAATAAAATAAGTATTTTAACTCAGGTTATAATAAATACAAGAGAAGGAGAGGATGGCATGACCAAGTTTTATGAAACAGTATTGGCTGTACTTAAGCAAGATAATAGATTTTTTACAGAAGAAGGCGTTCTTCTGCGAAATGCTGTTTATGAGGCTGCAATGCAAATGGATACTAATCTTATTCATTTGTTACTTACTAATGATATAACAAAGGCACGCTTTTTCAAAGAAGTTGATGGAATTGCTGTATTTGATAAAGTTGGATTTGGTTGGGTTGTGAATAATAGAGAATTTTTACCAGATAGTTATACTCGTTTTAAGAACAAAATTGGTCTTGCTGATGGTAATGGAGATATTCTTTCCTCAAAAGGGAATGTTGAATTAGTTTTTCCATATAAAGATTGTGTATTAGAGGGGGGACAAACAAAGGAAGATCAAAAGAGAAAAGAGATTTTTTATAATGAAACATTAGCACCAGATGAAATAGATAGATTGTTATATCCTAAAGTTTTCACTAATGTAAGCAGATATTCACAAGGAACATGCGAAAAACAAACATCATATAATGGTGAAAATCTTATAATTAAGGGAAATAATTTGTTAACCATATCAAGTTTATTAAAACATTATGAAGGACAAGTTAAGTGTATATATATTGATCCTCCTTACTATTTTAGGGAAACAAAAGCTACTGATACATTTAAATATAACTCTAATTTCCATATGTCAAGTTGGCTAGTATTCATGAAGGAACGACTTCTTATGGCAAAACGTTTATTGAAGAAGGGAGGAACCATATGGATTAGCATTGGTGAAGATGGAATGCATTATCTTAAAGTCCTTTCAGATGATATTTTTGGCGCAGAACATTTTGTTGGAACTATACCTCGACGTACTCGCAGTGGCAAATCAGATGTTCCTTTTAATTTTTCTCAAGATTTTGATTGGATTCTAGCATATACTAATATTGCTGATGACGAAAAGGTTGTGGGAAGAAAAGTAGAAAGAAAGTATTTTGAAACACCAGATTATCCTGGTGAGCCATGGAGACTTGCAGATTTAACTTCGCAACAACCTGCAAGCAAGCGTCCTAATTCATATTTTACGATGATTGACCCTAAAACAGGAAAAGAATATCCGGCAAGCGAAAAAAGGACTTGGGCGGTTACGAAAGACACTTTTGAATATTACTATAATGCTGGTGCAATTGTATTTCCTGATGATTATGAATTTTTGAACATAACTAAACCATATGCTAGGAAATTTAAAAGCGAAGATGATAATAACGGAAAACTGAGTTCTGTAATTTCAGATTTTGTTATGCAGGATTTTATAAAAGCGCTTTTATATGACTGCAAAAATATGGATGGAAACGCACAAATTGATGAGATGTTTGGGAGAAACGAATTTGACTATGCAAAACCAGAGAATTTGATAAAGAGTATCTTAGATGTAGCAACGGAGGAAGGCGATTTAGTGATGGATTTTTTCTTGGGCTCTGGTACGACTTGTGCTGTTGCTCATAAAATGAATCGTCGATATATTGGGGTTGACCAAATGGATTATACTGAAAAAATAGCAGTTGAGCGATTAAAAAAGGTTATTGATGGGGATGAAAGTGGCGTTTCAAAAGATGTAAATTGGCAAGGAGGAGGTTCATTTGTTTATTGTGAACTTGTAAAGGCAAACCAAAGTTTTGTTGATGAAATACAGATGGCTACAACTTTAGAAGAAATCAAAGATATCTATTCAAGAATTATATCAACGGGATTTATTAGCTGTAAAGTTAATCCGAAGGATATTGATGCAAACTCAGAAGATTTTTATTCGTTGAGTATTGATGACCAGAAGCGCTTCCTTATGGAATTGCTTGATAAGAATTTATTGTATGTAAATTATTGTGATATAGACGATGAAGAATATGGTATCAGTGCTGAAGATAAGGCATTTACAAGAAGCTTTTATGGGGAGGTGTAATCTATGGCATTTCTATATGAAAAAATAGATGTGATCCGGGAGAATGGGTACGCCGCTGAAATGCCGGCGTTTATTCCTGCTAACTTAAATACAGCATTTGAATTGCGTCCATATCAGATTACTGCATTTGAGAATTTCATAACTCATTTCGAAAGTCAAAAATGTCCTCATCCAACACAGGTATTGTTTCACATGGCTACAGGTAGCGGTAAGACGCTGATTATGGCAGGTCTTATGCTTTATCTATACAGAAGAGGATACAGAAATTTTCTTTTCTTTGTAAACTTGTCTACCATAGTAAAGAAAACAGAAGACAATTTCTTGAATGCCGCATCAAGTAAGTATTTATTCGCTGACGAGATTGTGTTGGACGGAGAACGCATATCGATAAAGAAAGTTAGTAATTTTCAATCAACAGATCCTAATGCAATAAATATTTGTTTTTCAACAACTCAGGGATTGCATACTGATATGTGGATTACAAAAGAAAATGGGATATCTTTTGATGACTTTGATGATGTGAAGACTGTACTTATATCCGATGAAGCGCATCATTTGAATGCTACAACAAAGAAACTTAGTAAGGAACAGGAGGATAATTATCATTCTTGGGAGCAGACAGTAAAGAGCATTTTTGACAGAAATAGTGAAAATATATTACTTGAATTTACTGCTACCTGTGATCTTGCTAATCCTCAGATTCGTGCAGAATATGAGAATAAGATTATTTTTGACTATCCTTTACATAAATTCCGTGCGGATCTTTATTCAAAAGAGATAAAAACACTTCGTTCAGATATGGATATTATGGACAGGGCTATTCAGGCTTTGGTGTTGAGCCAGTATAGATTAAAGGTGTTTCAGGATAATCATTTATCTATCAAACCGGTTGTGTTATTTAAGTCTGCTAAAATTGAGGACAGCAAAAAGTTTATGGCAACCTTTATTGATGTTGTAAAAAAATTGGAGGGCTCTACAATTGAGAGAATTTCTGAATTGATTGACAATCCTACGATGCATCTAGCGTATAATTATTTTTCATCTGCAGGAATAACCTTTGATATGCTTGCACAGGAACTTCGTGAGGATTTTTCAGAAGAGCATTGTGTATCAGTTAATGATGATAAAGAGGCGGAATTAAAGCAAATTTTGCTCAATTCTTTAGAAGATGCATCAAATCCGTATAGAGCAATTTTTGAAGTAAAGAAACTTGATGAAGGTTGGGATGTATTAAATCTTTTTGACATAGTACGTTTGTATGAAACAAGACAGTCTGGTGGTAAATCAATATCTCTAGCAACCGTTTCGGAAGCACAGCTTATTGGACGTGGTGCCAGATATTGTCCGTTTATGATTAATGATGAGCAACCCAAATTCCAACGAAAATATGACAATGACGTAGAAAATGAGCTTCGAATTTGTGAGGAGTTATACTATCATTGTCAAAATGACAGTAGATATATAGGTGAGCTTCATAATGCATTGCGTGAAATCGGTATAGATTCTGACAAAACCGTTACAAAGCATTATATTTTGAAGGATGAATTTAAGCAGGATGACCTTTATAAAAATGGCTTGATATTTATAAATGAACGAGTAGTCAAAAGTCGTTCTGAGGTTAACGAATTGCTTCCATCGGTAAGAAACAAGGTGTATTCAGTGACGCTGGTAACAGGGCAATCCGGTGAGGACGTTATTCTTGATGATGGACAAGGTACTTCTGTTGATAGTAAGACAAAAACAAAGCTATATTCCACTACGATTGGAGAAATCGCAAATATTAATTATGCCATCGTAAATAAGGCTCTTGCAAAAGTTCCGGTATATAAATTTAATACCTTAAAAAGTAGATTTCCAAATTTGAAATCAACAAGAGAATTCATAACAAGTACCAATTATCTTGGAGACATAAAAATAGAGATTCGTAGCAAATATGATGAGCCATCGGTAACTATTTTATCAACGGCTGTTACAAGTGTACTTACAAAGATAGCGGCATCAATTTCTGCAATAGAGGAAGAATATGAGGGTACCAAGGAGTTCCATGCGGTTAATATACATGATATTTTCTGCGATAAAGCTGTAAATTATACTAATATTGTTGATGGTGGAATTGGAGCGTCTCAAAATGATGCTACCGTGCCGGCTACAATGCGTATAGATCTAAAAGGAGAAGATTGGTTTACATTCACAGATAATTATGGAACTTCAGAAGAAAAAGCATTTGTAGCATATTTCCATGATTATGTAGATAGATTAAAAACTATTTATAGCAAGATTTATCTAATGCGTAATGAACGTCAGCTGCATCTCTATTCATTTGATGGTGGTGAAAGATTCGAACCGGATTATGTGTTGTTTTTACAGAAAGACAATGAGGATGGTTTTGAACAAATGCAAGTGTTCATAGAACCTAAGGGTACGCACCTTGTGGAATCTGATAAATGGAAGGAAGACTTCCTATTGCAGTTGAAAGAAAATGCAATTCCTGTAAAAACATTTGTCGATGACAATAATTATCATATATGGGGATTCCATTTCTTTAATAGAGACTTAAGAGGAACTGAATTTAGTGCGGATTTTGAAATGTTACAAAAACCAGAGGAGCATTTAAAAGTATTAAATGCATATGCTAAAGGGTTAGTTGACGGAAATCAGTAAGTTTAACATTGTAACAGGTAATAGAAATAGCAATAAAAAACTGTGGACGAGGAGGAATGTGTGTGGCGAAGAGTTCACTTGAAAAAGCATTAGAAAAATATCAAAAAGAAGTTGCAAAAAATACTAAGAAGAAAATTGATGCTGATAAAAGATTGGCTGATAAACAACGCAGGGAAAATCAAAGGCAGGCTAGAATTGATGCATGCAGAGAATGTGCTGCATCAGTGGTGTCTGGTCAACCAACAGTAGCAGGTGTTAAAATTCTAGATCCTGCATCAGAGGAATTGATATCTCTTATTATTGCCGGATGTAAAAATGATAATTATAGGATTACGAATAATGATGTTAATATTCCTACATATTTGGAAAGTGATTTGGCATTAGAGTTTGAAAAATTAAAGCAATACGGGATGATTTCGTCGTATGGATATTACATATCTGGATGTTGGGAATTGACTATCTTGCCTTGCATGTTGACATATTTTGAGAGAAAGGAGATTGCTCTTATGGAAGAGAAACAGGCTTTTAATACAAATAATTTTTATGGGGATGTAACGGGCGTTCAAATTCAGCAGGGGACAATTAATTCTACACAGAACCAGACTATTACACAGGATTTTGATTATGATGCTGTTAGTGATGTTATTGAAAATATAAAGAAATATGACGCTATGTTTGAATCAGAGTTTGGGGAGAATGCTACAGAGTTAAGAAATAAACTTGATGAGATTGAGACGCTTATAAAAAGCAAAGAAAATCCTAGCAAAATCAAAGCATTATTATTAGAATTGAAGAATTTGGCTGTTGGTGTTACCGGTAGTTTAATTGCATCAGGTATTGCTGCACAAATACCTATGTTTTAGGAGGAGTTTTTTTGGAAGGAATAGTACTTGAACTTGAAAGAGAAGCACTTGACGAAAATGTTGGTATAGAGGCATTGCTTAGGAAAGCCTATTTAGTTGCAAGAAAACTAAAACTAACAGATTTTGAAAAGTGGATTAACAATGAACAGAATGGATATGAGGGAGAAGTACCAGAATATCGTATGATAGGAGGGGAATATAAAGCGTTAAATCCTTATAGAGGCTGGATACCAGTTGTATTGCCAGCTAATGTGGCAAAAGTAATAGCAAAAGTTCCGTTGCACAATTCTATATCCTCATTATGTGATGTGTATAATACGAGTGAAGGTAGTATCTGCTTTACAGTAGGTGCAGAAATTACTGAGTTTTTAAATAAGTCATCAGATGGATTTGACACAAAGTTTTCATTTTATTCGTCAAGGAGTGAGATTTACCGAATAATCAGTACTGTTAGAAATAAAATTTTAGACTGGGCGTTGCTTTTAGAAGAAAATGAAATATTTGGGGAAGGGATGACTTTTACTGAAAAGGAAAAAGAAATAGCATCCACTACAAAGGTTATAAATAATTATACCAACAATTTTTACGGCAATGCCAGTGAGGTTGATATTTCACAAGGTTAAATGATAGGTGCGTCAAAAAGAGGAGCACCTTTTAAAAGTGACTCCAAAAAATGGAGTACTTTTCCGAAAAGTGAGTCAAAAAGTGACGCACCTTCCGAAGAGGGATAAATTGTTATCAAAAATTGTGGGTCAAAAAGTGGAGCACCTTTTATAAAGTGACTCCAAAAAGTGGAGTACTTTTCTAAAAAGTGAGTCATAAAGTGGAGTACTTTTCTAAAAAGTGAGTCATAAAGTGACGTACCTACATATAAATCAAGGTTTTAGGGGATTTGGCCCATAACTAGATGCATTTTGCGCTGGATATACAAAATGCGTATCTAGCAGAGGACACTGTGAGAAATCTATAAAAGAAATTTTCCGGGTACAGAAAGCTTGGAAATATATAAGCGGATTTTTTTGAATCGAAAATATTGCCTTTTCCGTAGCGAGGCTGTATCATCAAGAAAAGAATTATCGGAATTATCTTGAAAAGATGCAGAAGTGACTAAGGAAGGAGGGAAGCTTTGAATAAGGAATTTGAACGCTGCTGCACATTTCTTGCTGAGATGATAGAGAAGTACGGTCTGGATGTTTTACGTGATATAGCTGTAGAGCTTCAGTTTGCTCCGGAAACTTGGCGTGATGATGCAGAAGGAAAAAGACTTCGGTATGAGACTTATGCGAAGAGATTTCTGGAGCGGTTTAAGGAAGCTGCATAAGGATTACCGGCATCCTGCGAAATTTGTATCAAGTTTTCATCGAAAACTTGATATGTAGACCGAGTCATTTGCGAAGCAAATATTGCATGGCGAGGGTTCGTTGATTGAGTGGGATGTATACATACGTTAGAGCGTTCAAAAAGAAAAAGATATAAAAAACGATTGAATTTTTGGAAAGCTGGGCATATTATAATAGCAAATATATTTCTTTGATAAGTTAGAAGATGTATAGAACCTATTGACTTTCGAAGGAAGATTTGCTAAGCTCTCTATAGAGAAAGTTTACCACTGACCGATAGGTGGTATATAAATGGTCGGGTTGAAAGTTTACCGCTGACCAATATGCGGTATATAAATGGTTGGGTCGAAAGTATTGTCCTCCACCAGCTCTGGTGGAGGATTTTTTTACCAAAGGGTGGATGTACATGAAGAAATCAGGATTTTATATTATTAAAGATTCCTTTTTTGTGGACATGAATGAACCATATCTTAAAGGGAATAAAGAGGGTAATAGACCTCATTATTATTGCTTTGAGGATTCGGTTTCCGGTTTGTATTGGATGAAGTACATCAATAAGGACTTGTCAACTTTGGAAAAAGCAATCGGGAAAAATGTGGAGGACGCATCTATGCTTGATACATTTTCACTTGAGATGTTTGAGAACATCGCTTATGTGATGGCAAAGCATGCAGATACCAATATTCCGGATACACAGGAAGAATGGTTGGATGGATTTAATACGTTCTCAATCTATCAGGTTCTTCCACAGCTCATTGAGCTCTGGGGGTTAAATGTTCAGACGGATGTAAGTGCTAAAAAAAACTTCGTCCAACAGATCGCCCGATGACAACACCTTTATTTTTGCTTCGTTGCGTACAGCTGGGTATTAGTATTCGAGATCTGGATTTGCTTACCATTGGCCTCGTGAATGATATGTATGCTGAAAACAGCAACGATGACTATAAAGGATATAAGGAAGTGGCGACTCAGGAGGATTTCGACATATTTTAATCAACTGGTAGATTTTGGAGTATGGAGTATGAACAATTTGTAAAATATTGATTTTGTATTGCTTTTGTCTGGACAAGTGGATGTAATATAGTTAGAAAAAACTCGGAAGGAGTGTTTACTATGGCAACAAAATCAGCAAATTTATACGCACGCATAGAGCCTGATGTAAAAGAGCAGGCAGAAGGAATCTTAGCAGCATTAGGAATTCCTGCATCCAATGCAATAAATATGTTTTACAAACAAATTATTCTTCAAAGAGGACTTCCTTTTGAAGTGAAAATGCCATCCGCTCGTCCTGTAGACGTTAGTGCATTATCAGAAGCACAGATGAATGCAGAACTAGAGAAAGGATATGCAGATATGCAGGCTGGTCATACTAGATCAGCAAAATCTGTTTTTGCTGATATCCGCAAGGATTACAATTTATGATATAGTGATTTCAGCTCAGGCCGAGATAGATCTTCGTGGAATCTTCGAATACATTGATTTTGAACTGCAGGCACCAGAAAATGCAAGTGGTCAGCTTGATAGGCTTGAAGCATGTATTATGGATCTTGATCATATGCCGAAGAGATATCGACAATATGAATTGGAACCATGGAAAAGTCGAGGGCTACGCGTAGCGCCAGTAGACAATTATCTTGTTCTATATATTCTGGATGATGATACACAAGTGGTTATGATTATCCGTGTTATGTACGGTGGACGAGATGTGAATACGCAATTAAACAGATTTACAAAAACAAAATAATTTGAAAGCATCAATCAGAAATGGTCGGGGCTTTTTTCATGTCTGGAGAAATCTGGGCTTTTTTTATGCCCATTTTTACGGAAGGAGGTATCGACCGTGGCTAACAGAATTATGGGTATTACTGTCCGGATCGGCGGAGATACCACCAAATTACAGACAGCCTTAAAGGGTGTAAACGGTCAGATTAAAGGCACACAGCAGCAGTTGAAGGACGTGGACAAGTTATTAAAACTTGATTCAGGAAATACAGAGCTGCTTGCACAAAAATCATGACGATTGCTCTTGGCGCTGCTGCACTTGGACCGGTGCTAATTGTAGTAGGAAAAGTGATATCCGCAGTAGGAACAATCATGACGATCGTTCCTAAAATTTCCGGAGCAATCACAGCAGTAAAAACGGCATTTGCAGCGTTAAATGTAACCGTGCTTGCAAATCCTATCGTGTTAATTATCGCAGCTATCACAGCACTTGTGGCAGCTTTTATTTATTTGTGGAATACAAATGAGGGATCGTTAAAAGGTGTGTGGATAAGTTCCCCGTTACCAAGGTAATTCATAGACAGCAGTCCTTTCATGTGGAGATGGTATGTTTATTGTCCAAACTCCACGAAGCGAAGCATCATGTGAATGTGACGGTGGATATGAATGAGATGGATTTGACCAGTGCAGAGGGTAAGGCTACTTATGAGGAGATTAAGAAATATGTGGCTGAGCATAATGATGGGATGCAGGTATCTAACCCTTATATTGCGCAGGTGAAAGCTAAGTATGGAATCATAGAGCGTGAGAACTATAATTTGCCTAAGTTGGAAGATTCAAAGCAACCACAGTGTCCAAAGGAGAAAGAAGTTGCGATTGTGGAGGCACTGAGATTTTTTCGGATGATTTAAAAATTTAAAAAGAAAAAGTTGTGTTAAATTATTATTGACAAAATGAAATAAAAGAATTATATTAATGAAAATATTTTGAGAAAGGAAGCCGAATTATGTTTTTATTCGTAGTCGAAAATACATACGAAATTATTCAGACAATGCAGATTAACGTGCAGGGTCTTAATGTTGTATGTAAATATTCCGGTTACGAAGAAAAATAAGCTTTCAGGAACATAGTATTTTGTATAGTTATAAATCGGCGATTTCTATGTAAGTTTCTATATCTTCCTAAAGTCTGATAAAGCCTTATAAATCAAGGGCTTGCGAGTTTTTTGAATCCGATATAAGTTCATATATCTTTATGTATTTATTCTAAAAATTGGTACGTAATTGGTACGTAACAGGCAAATGAAATATGCAAAAAATGAAACTAGATGTTATATTGTGAGCCTCGATATTTGAAAGAACAATAAGAAAAGACCAGTGTTTTTTGTGATACTAGGTCTTTTTTTATTGTAGGTTAGGCTTATGCCAGGGAGATTTCATACTCAAAAATGTAAGTTTATTTTGGAATAATATGATGAAAAAATGATGGGATTGTAGTATAATAAAAGTCAGATAATAGTTGATTATCCATCGTTTTTGATGGTGATTCAATATTCTGTAAGCAGTATGCATTTATAGGTTGAATGATAAAATCTTTTGGTTATAGAGGAGGATAATATTATGAAAAAACTTAACATATTAATTGCGCATGTTTCATATCAAGCATCAACAGGTAGTTTTATTAAATTATTACGTAATTCCTCCAAATTTCATTGTTATATTGTAGGATGCGATAGTATAGAAAAAGGCTTTTCTAGTGGAAGTTTGCTTGTTGATAAATTTTATCATATTAGCGAAGATAACGCTGAAACTTATATAGATTCAATTAAAAAAATCGTACACAACGAAAAAATAAATGTGATTATTTCTGCTGAAGAAGATGATTTACTCAAATTCAAAGATTGTCAAATCAGCCAAGCAATATACAAGTATATCCCACAAAAACATATTTTTGAAACATTTAAAGATAAATATTTTGCAACACAAGAAATGAGTAAATACGGAATATACGTTCCTCATAATATTATGAATTATAGTGAATTTATTAATACTAATAACACAAAATTTATCAAACGAAAAAGAATTTCTTGTTGTAGTAGAGGTATTACAATATTTGATAGAACCGAAATTACAGAAAATTATAGCTTTTTTTCAAATGAATACATAACACAAGAATTCATAAACGGAACGTTATACACCGTAGATGTATTTTGTGATAAAAATGGAAGCCCCTGCTCTATCATTCCTCGAAAAGAAATAGCAAGTAAGGATGGAACAACTTTTAAGTGCGAAATAGAAAATCAGCAAGAATTAATTGATATATGCAAAAAAATATATAATATATATTGTATTCCGGGATTATCAAATATCCAATTTATAGTTGATGATAAACCTTATTTTATAGAACTTAATCCGAGAGCAGCCGCAACAATGATTGCATCTGCGTTGTCATCATTAAATTATATGGATTTGTATATATCACATTTTTTATTTAATGAAAATTTACCATCATATAACGAAATTATGAATTCTGTAAAATGGGGAAGCATTATTTCGCGTTATTATGAAGAAACAATCTTAATACCAGGAGATGAATAAAATGAATCGAAATGAAATTATTAAATTACTTGATTGCTTTGAACCCCAGAAATTCAATTATACAATTTGGATATTAGCAAATGTTAATGATACTATTCAGAATGAAGAATCATTCATTCATCATGCTAATTTTTCCGAATTTTTTTCGAAAGCAGAATTTGCTTGTATTGCATCAGCAATAACTGAACTTTTTGGATATGTTAGGATATTTTATTCAGAAACTGAGTTTATGCAATATGTCTTGGGTAATACAAAGACATTATCCAAGGAAGATATTATTGTATTCAATTTCACAAGAGATGGTTTTTTAGAAGGTAAAAAATCATTAATCCCAGCCTTTTGTGATTTATATGGTTTAAAATATGTAAGTTCAAATGCATTTGTAATTTCTCTGTTACGTAATAAGTTTGTATATACTCAATATTTAAGTTCTTTAAACATAAAAGTTCCTTTCACTACTTGCAGTAAAATGATTACTAATGATTTATTTAATAAAATAAAAGATAAAGATTTAATTATCAAAAACATTTTTGAATCTGCAAGTATAGGATTAGATGAAACTAATATAATCAATGTTGCAGACTATGATACCATGACTAGTGAGATTGAAAAGTTTTATAGTAAAATGCAAAGTGATAATTTGCTAATTCAAGAATATATTCATGGAAATGAATGTGAAGTGTTTGTAATTAGATGTGGAGATAAATTATATTCATTTCCCCCAATAAGAGTCAATATAAACAATTCTTCTATTATTACAACACGCATATCTGATGAATATGATTATACTTTTTCACCGTTATATGAATGTTTTTCTCATCAAATATGCAATTCTATTCAGAAATCTGCTGAAAAAGCAGCAGATTTACTGAATATAAAAAATTATGCTCGTTTTGATTATAGAGTAAGAAAGAACGGTGAATTTTTTTTAATAGATATTGCAGGTAGTCCATACTTAACAAGACATAGTTCTATTGAATATTTGTTCACTCAATTACTCGGGTTAAAATATTCGGATATTTTTTTACTGATTGCAGCTATAACTGTTACAAATTATTCCCATGAAGTAAATTGCAAATCTGATAATGGCAAACCTCTAGAAAAATAAAGTTTCTTATCTGATGGTGCATATTGTAACATATTTAGTCCATATTTTTTTATATCCGGAAAAATTTTCCCTTTTACTAGATTTCGTGCAGCTTGAACTCGCAAATCCATTTTTTCAGTATTATGAAATACTGAAGGGTAAAATGTGTCTAGCAAATTAATAATTTTTGAACACTTTTTCCAATTATGATGCATTAAATTTAAATAAAATTCGTACCATGCAAAGTGATATCTATAAAAGTCATTTATTTTTACATCTTTTACTGCAGATACATCTTTACACCCTAAGGATGCTTCTAATCGTTGCTTTGTATATAGATATTTATCTTCTTTACCAGCATATAAATACAATGAAGCAATATTAGTCAAAATAACATGATTCATTCCACAAGGTGTAGCAGTTAACAGTTTTTCTAATTTCTCAGAAATACTAATAGCTTTGTTCTGAACTTCTAACAATGCATTATCTACATTAGATTCAAAATATAGAAATTCTGCTATGTATAAATTATTATATATTTTTTCTTCTTGCGAAATCTCTAATTGTAACTCTTCTATAGTAGTTATTGCCTTTGAACAATTATTTATAGCTAGTGAATATTTTTGAAGTGCAATTTCATTTCCTGCTTTGGAAGCTAAAGCAATAACATATTCATCCCAAATCTTATTATCCTTAAAATAAGCAACAGCTTGTTCGTAATACACACTTGCTTGTGATGGTACTGCAAATAAAAAAGCTTTTCTATTGAAAACATTTATAATATATTCCGAAAAACTCTTTTTTATAAAATGGTTATTAATATAATTCGTCAATAGTAAACTATCATCATATAGTTTGCAAAATCTTTCCTTATCATTTAAAGTATCTAATACATAAGGTGCTAATTCAAAAATAATTCTCAGTGATAGTATTTTTTCATCTTTGTTTTTAGGCGCAAAATCTGTACTTAAAAATATTCTTTGCTCTAAATATGCATGCAATTCCTGAGCCACTTCATTAAGGAAAGCCGGTGTCACAATATGTCCAATATAACCACTATTAAATATTAACCTACGCAGTTCTGCTGCAAGCACAATATTTATTTCTGAGTAATCAATATTTTCAAGAATTTCTAAAGTTTTTTGATAATAACCTTGATAATGATTAATATATGCTTCGCATATTTTGTTAAAAAGCTCTTTATAGCGTTCATTAGTATTGTTTTTTAAAAAGAAAGAGGTAATTTTGTCTCTTTGCAAAATATCGTTTAACATAAAACTTTTGGATATACCAAGCATAATTAATGCAAAAACATTCTTGTTAATAGCATCATAATATCGAAATAAATATTGTGAGCGTTCGAAATATTCATCTTCAGCAACTTCTGATAAATATATATAATACTCAAGTGTTTTTTGTTTATAAGTTTTTTGTGCTAAATTATACAAGTACTTTTTTTCTTCTTCTGAAATAAATGAATAGTTAATAGTTTTATGTAATTGCGAAACAAGTTCTTCTTCTATAAATTTTTCGCTTAGGGCACAATAAAATCCATTTTGTACACTTTGTTCATTTATGCTATTAATGTAACTTATCATATTAGTTGTAAGCATATGTATACTCATAGATGATGTTAAAAGTATAGATTGCAATTCTTCTTTTGATAAATTATATTTTTCTCCAGAACGAATATAATAATTTAATTTTGTATCTATAATGCTTTCAATTGATGTAGAAGTTTCATCATTACTTAAAATTAATTTTGCATAATTTTTTACTAAATTGAGATTAGTACCACAAAGCTTATATATTTGGGTTAATTGTGTATTTGTGATTTGTGGAGCCGTATAACCACAAACATTTATTAAATAGTTATAAATATCTGCTCTATCATAATCCCTAAATATTACGGTTTCTACATTGTACTTACCATTAAAGTAATCCTCATTACTAGTTATAATTATTGATATCTTTTTATTAATTTTTTCTTCAATAAAATTCTTGTTACAGAGCAAAATGTTAATAAAATCTCTGCTTTCTGGTGGAAGTATATCATAGTCTATTGCAGAAATTAATATATTTTTTTTCAAAGTAAGAGATTTTAAATTAGCTATTATGTAATTGATTTTATGAGAATCATTTTTTGTTGGAGATAATGACATACCTACTAAGCCATTTAATGAAAAGGCTACACTAATTGTATGCGTAGATATGCGCTGTCCTTTTCTAATGAGTGTATCAGAAAAGATTCTGTATATTTCACTTTTTTTTCTTAATTTTTTTTCTAGATTTTCTAAAACATATTCCTTACCAGTTCCATTTTTTCCTACAAACTGAAAAGAATTTGACTGAGATTCAATAATTAATTTATAAAGTTCATCACAAAATTTTTCACGATCTACACACTCTAATTTTCTCATATTACTATTCCTCAAACAAAAAGTCTATAACAGAATATTGAATCACCATCAAAAACGATGGATAATCAACTATTATCTGTCAAAAAGTGATTGCAAAGAGGAGAGCGTCAAGGAAAATTATATTCTAAAATCTTTCCTTGGATGTTTGTTTGAGAGGATATCACGTTGCTTGGAAAGGGCGACATGAGTGTATATTTCAGTAATGTTAATTGAACTATGTCCGAGCATTTCCTGAATATAACGAATATCAACATCTGCTTCGAGTAGGCTGGTAGCAAAAGTGTGACGGAACATATGTGGTGTAAGGTGTAATTCGACGGACGCTAGAGTAGTATATTTATTTATCATTCGTCTAACTGTTTGATCAGACATAGCGTTACCATTTTGGTTTGCAAAAAAATGTTTACATGAGTTTATTTCATTACAAAAATTACTCTTATATTCTTCTAAGATTCGTATAACGGCATCATTTCCAATTTGTATTCGTCTTTCTTTATTTCCTTTGCCATATATGAGAATAGAACCATCATAAAGATTAACATCTTTGCTTCTCAAGGTACAAAGTTCGGAAATTCGCATGCCGGTAGCAAATAGAAGTTCAATAACAGCAGCATCTCTTAATGCATTACGCTTTTGGTAATGGGTTTTTGCGGAGGTTCGTTGTTTGTATATAGTGGATAAAAGTATTTCGACAGTATTCAGCGGTATCGTTTTAGGTAATTTAATTGGTTCCCGAAAGCGCACTTGTACCCTGCAAAAAGGGTTTTGTAAAATTAGTTCTTTATATTCGAGATAGTGAAAAAGAGCTTTTATAGATGCAATTTTCCTTTTCACAGTTTTGGGTTTATATTGCTGATGAAGTTCTGCAATGTAAGTTTCTAGAATAGTTGGAGTGATTTCTGTAATATCTGTGAAGTTACATTGTTCAGAAAATTGTCTTAGATCAATTCGATAGGCTTTAAGTGTTTTTTTATCCAATCTTTTCTGAAACTCGCAATATTCTAAGTATTTCTGTGTATGTGTTTGTAAGCTATTCATATGTAACATCTCCTTCATGTCTAAATTGTTATCAAAAATATATCCTACATGGATTTGAGTGTGTTTGCACCTATAAAAACATGTTGTGTTTAGTTTAGGCGTATGTGTTTGTTTGCTTCAGCATACTAGAGCAGATAGGAAGGATATTACAAAAGAAAGAATGAAAGCTTGCTCCAAATGATTATTCAATTCAGAGAATTTATGTTATTCTATATAAGAAGTTGTGAAATGCCTTTGCAGTTAGATTTCGATTTAGGTAAATTTTATGGGCATAATGTTTCTTGCATTTGCGTTTTGTAATCATGGGTGTGAAACATTTTCTGATTAATGCAGGTGGTTTGTAGTTTTGATATTGTAAATGAGATAACTTATTCCGATATAAAAGATATAATTTAGTTGAGATAAAAGGGGAGAGTATGTGGTTGTTTATGATGAACTTATTGCCGGAAAGTATTGGAATGAACCAATAGAACTTAAAATAGATGAAATAAAAGAAATCTTAAAGGAAAGTATACGAACAGGAGGTATATAAATGGATAGTAAGATTGAGATTCATGCGTTTCAAGCATATGATGGGGATTGTTTTCTGGTAACAATATATGAGCCTGAGAGAGAAGTAAACTTATTGATTGACTGTGGTAGTAGTGAAACGTATAAGAATCATGTTAAACCCTATTTACTTCGTATGTCAGAACAACAAAAGAAAATTGATTATCTGATTTTAACGCATATACATAGTGATCATATTGGGGGAGCAATACCACTTTTGTTAGATAATGGAAGCGCTAATGATGCAAATATAATAGAAATTTCAAATGTAATCTATAATGGTTATTTGGGTTTAAGCTTAGAGTCATATGAAAAAAAAGAGTGTACGGTTGAAGAATATAGAATATATCAAGGAATCATTACACAGGGACAGGCAGTGGCAGGAAAAAGTGTAACAGAGAAGCCGGTAACATTAAATGAAGAATTATGTATTTCAAAATTATTAATTCAAGGCAAATATAATTGGAATGCCTGGAATGAGAACGAGGTGTGCGCTGTTGTTGCAGATTCACAGATGAAAGTTAATATAGGTAACCAAAGCTATATTCAATTTATTTCTCCAAATAGAGAACAATTATGTAGAATGAATAAAAAATGGGAACAATATGTGAAAAGAATTTACAATAGATTTCCTGATATTGATAATCTACATATCCGTAATGCATTTGAAGAGTTTCAATGGATAACAAATAATGAAGACTATGAAACTATACAGGGGATGGTATCAGCGAATGTCTTAACTAAGGAGAAAATAGTACAGATGGCTGAGAGTCAATATTCTTATGATTATACTGATGAAAATATGGAATCAATTGCATTTGTACTTAGTAGCGGAAGTAAGAAAATATTGTTTTTGGCAGATTCAAATATTGAAGTGTGTAGAAAGAATTTGGAGCAGATATATGGAGATATACCTGTAAAAATTAATCTGATTAAATTGCCTCATCATGGTAGCAAACGGAATATATCAAGGCGGTTCCTGAAACAGTATTCATCAGATTCATATCTTATTTCCGCAGGTGAAACAAAATTGAGACCATCTATGGAAACAATTGCGATGATATTGATGAATGATGTGGAAAAAAACAAAAAGATATATATTGTTAATAGGAATTTGACTGTTGAATGTTTTGACAAAGAAAACATACATTCTGACTTTGATTTTGAATTTATTGATGTAAAGGATAAAGTGATAGAAATATAGGAGGAATAATGCTGTGGGAGATATTAAAAAGGGTATTTGCCAAATTATATGCCGGAATCAGATAAAAGGAACAGGATTTTATATAGGTCAAGGGAGAATTATTACGGCTACACATGTGGTAGATGGAGTTTTAGATGTGCAAGCGTGTTTTATGGAGTATGATGAAAAACAATACATATATGATTGTCAATTACAGGAAATACAAACTGATAATGATATTTGTATTATGTTAATTAATGAAGAACAAAATGATTTAGTTCTATCTGAAATAAAACTTTCATTTAAAAGCATCGCTGTAAACAGTAAGTTTTTGTCCTATGGCTATCCGGGAGAGAACCAAGGCAATATGGCACTCATAAGTGGAACGATTTTAAATGCACACGACGGATGCACTGATACTGTATATACAGTGGATCTTGAAGTAGAACGAGGAAAATTACATAATTATCAAGGTTTTTCTGGTGCACCAGTAATTATTGAGGATGAGGCAACCGGAATTTGTGTGTACCAGAATAATGACCAACTTAGAATGGTAGAGTTTAGTAAAAATCTTGAAACATTGACGCCTGCTTTAGATATAAAATCTGAAAACGAAAAGAAATATGTTGCTAATGTTGCAGTGGATATTAGGGCAAAGCACTTTATATCAAGACACTATTTGGAAAAAGCGGTGTCTACTCAAGTAAGTGCTAAAAAAACTTCGCAAATGTTCGTAGTAAAGGGATGCAATGGAGTTGGTAAAACAACATGGATAGATTTACTTGAAAATTGGGAAAATATGGAGGTTATCGGTAAATATTATATAAATAAATATAATGACACAATGCCTTCTGTATATCGCAAAAGTGAAGAAGCCCTTTATGACTGGTTTTGTATGATTGCTGGTCAGTTTTTACTTGAAAGAATAGAAATTGCAGAAAACAATAGTTATGTAGAACGATTAAAATGCGTGAATAGTATATTTGAAAAATTGGATCAATATCTTGAAAGTATTGATAAATTTGGTCTGATCTGTGTGGATGGTGTGGATGAGTTTGTAAATGATGATATGAGGCTGTTTGATATTTTTTGTTCCTATTTTACTGCATATAAGGGAACTAGAATCAGTTTTATATTTACGCTTAATAATGAGAATATACTTCCTAGAACTATCCAAAATACGATTGGGGAGGAAAATATTCTAGAAATTCAGCCATTTGATGTTACTTCCCTTAGATTATTTCTTTTAAATAATCTAAAGATGGATAGTGCAGAAAAGTATGTGGATCAGCTTGTTGAAAAATCTGAAGGACATGCATTGTATCTTCATTATATTATTGATACGATGAATAATTTAACTGAAAATGATGATATAGATTTTATTGTTAATGATTTTCCAGCATATGGAGGCAATATATATAAGTATTATGATTATAAATGGAATGATATTAGGCAGAATGAGAATAGCGTAAAATTAGTAGCTTATTTGGCAAGGACTCGAATCAATATAGAAAAGCAAATATTGTTACAAATGGTTTCTGCTAATGAAAGGATTGCCTTTGATGTTGCATTGGATAATATGGGTGGATTGCTGGTGCAAGGGGAAACAATCAGCTTTTTTCACAGTTCCTTTCAAAAATATGTATCTGATAAGACAAAATATTTGGACGAAGAGATACATCATGCTATGGCATCATATTGTCTAGGTCATCAGAATTTTGAATATGGTGTAACACAGCTGCTTTATCATCTTTCAAAAGGCAATGAAGAAGATAAAAAGCAGTGTATTTTACTATGCAATCAAACTTGGATGGATAAATGTGGCGGATTCAATGGTGGACCAGAAGTCATGCTTCAAGATATGCAAACGGTAGTAGGTCTATGTTGTGAAGTTGGAGCATTTGCTCAATTGATTGATAAGTTATTACTTATGCAAAGAGCACAGGTAAGATATGATGAAATTTTTGCACGTTTTGCAGGTGACTTGGCAATGGCAGAGATTGAATTAAATCGTCCGGGAAAAGCTTTAGAGTATTTATATAGATATAATACATGCTTAGTTAATGATGAACAGTTGTTGGCTTGCCTTCAAAGATTGATAAGCAAAGAATATTGGGATTATGTGGATTTACTAATTGAGAGAATTGAGAAAGACACATTTAAATTTTTATTTGAAGGACAACCAATATCACTATCGCAGATATGTACAATGAACCGTGTATATCAAATGGCAGCACTATCTGGAAGTGAGTATTATTATGAAAAGGGAAAAAAGTATCTAAAGATTATTTTTTCTCTTGAACTTGATGATTGGGAAGCGGATTTTGTTATGCAATCTTCAACAGATTATAATTTATGGAAAAATGGTGTTGTTGCAACAGCCGAAAGATTAGAGTCAGCAGGTATACCGGTTAATCAAAAAACATATAACAATTGGATTCTGTCAATAGTTGGAGCCTCGGAAATAGAAAACTACACAGAAAAAAGAAGTAATGACTGGCTTCCGATGTTGAAAGAAATTGCAAAATTAAAAGAAAAGCAAGCGTGCAAATGTGATGATAATATTAGGGACGTTTTTGTTGATGTATGTATGTGCAGGAGAGATTATGCTGCATTGTTGCCAAAGGATTATATAGTCAATGCATCAAAGCTGGAAGATAATAGTATTAGAGATAAAAATGGTGTAGATATAGACTATCAAAAAATTCATAATCTATTTGTTCAGAATAGAAATACAATGTATTTAGACGGAGATGGCGAAATAAAGTGCATTTGTGTTTCTTGTGATGTTTGGGAAAGTGATTGGGAAAAAGGGTTATGTCAATTAGTGGCATGTGTTGGGAGTTATTATGGTCTTGGATTGTTGAGAACAAAGAGAGAAGATGTAGAAGAATTTAAGCAGATTCTTGAGAGAAGTTTGTTTTCATTTGATGAAAGGACAAATTTTGAGCACGCATATCATATTCCAGAAAAAGTTATGGAATACATATTTTCGAAAATATCATTGTATTTCTTTGTATTATATCCTGAAGAAACAGAGTGGTTTTTAGATTTTGTAAAGACAAAATCCCAAGATCAATTTGGAGTATACTATGAGGGATATTTTAGAATTATGATAGGTATTATCTCAGTATACCAGCAACAGCAGGGTGGAGATGATATTATAGAAATACTTAAAATTTCTTTCGCTGATATAATTTCTAAAGTTGCAAACCGATATGAAAGAACAAATTTGTTATTGCAAATGGTAAAATATTTTGTGCGTTCTGGATGTGAAGAATTAGCTGAAAATGCGTATAAAGAAATGTTGAAGGGGTCCATGGGGCCATTATGGTATAAAGAAGCACAATACAGTTTACTCGAACAGTCTATTGAAAATATGCAAAAAGAAGATATAGACGAACAAATCATAAAACAAAGTATGACAATTCTTGATGCGGCATCAGGAGGAATGACGTTTGAACGTTATATCAGAACAACAAAAGAGTCATTAATAGAAATAATTTGGCAAAAAGGAAAATATAGACTTGCACTTGATTGTATGGATGTTCAGTTGTTGCCAAAAGAATGGCAGGCGATGGCTATGAGTTCATACGAACCAGTGGATCAAAAACACAATTTAGTTGGCAATTATCGGGTAGCAAATTGTATCTTTCCACAAAGGATGATGTATTCTATTTTGGATGATAGTAATATTCCAGATGATTTTCGATGGGCATTTAGTGAAATTTTTATGCTTGTTGAACGTAGAAATTTTCATCAGTATATAAAAATTCAAGCAGATATTCTTGCCATGGCTGGAAGTCAAAAGAAAATTTACTACGATCGGATTGTAAATGTGTTGGTATGCGATGCAAGCCAGTATTATTGTAAGGATTTGTTGGTGTTATATGAAAAATATCTTACTGAAGATGAATATAAAGTAGTAGTAGAGTTATTAGAAGAATATACTGGACAAATTTATACAGAAGAAAAATCAAGGGTAAAAATAGACGAAACATCTATAGAACTGGATGGAAGTGCGATAGAGTCCGATGAAAAGGATGAATTATATTTACCGGGAACATGGGGAAAGAGAGGTGCAATTAAGCAAGTAGAGCAAGTTTGGAATGAAATTCAGAAGGAGGAGAAAAAACAAAATATATCTAAGATAAAAGATTTGTGCAAAGAAATTATTAAGATAGAAGAGGATAATGGCTGGGCGATTTGGAATCATGGTGCAGATAAGTATGCGGATATGTCTATTAAGAAACTTTGTCAATTGGCAGAAAATTCTAATGAATTTCTTAATGAAATTAAAGACCTTATTAAGGTGCCTAAATACTCTGCACGCTGGCAAGAAGTAGAGAAACTATTAGATGTTTCTGCGGATATGCTTACAAAAGAGGAAAAGCAAGAATCTCATACAGCAATTGTAAAACATTACACAGAAATGATGAATATACCAGAAAGTCTTTTTGGAAGATATAATGTGTTAAGGGATGATGAAATGTCAGTAATAGAGGCAGTTTTTGAAATGCTTCTTAATTATATGATTTATCCTCAGCACTATATTTCACAAAAAAGTATAGAAATGTTTAGTTGGATAATGGAAAAAAACGATAGTTTGATACCTTTGCTGATTAAGTATTGCCAATCAGATAATTTGGAAATAGCAGAAATCTGTTCATGTTATTGTTTGAAATTAGCTGAAAGATTAAGTCAGCCATTAAGGAAGGAACTTGAAAGAACTGAAAATCTTGATATTATAATTTGTCAAATACCTTGGATGATAGTAAGAGGAAATCTGTATTTGGTGTTAAAACAGTATACAATACGAAGTAGCAAATTAAAATCTTGTTTTGATAAAGTTTCTGGTATATTTTTTAAAGCACAAGATAAATGTAATAAGGAAGAAGCAGTTGATATAAAAAACAAAATTAATGAAATTAATCATCAATATCACTGTATGGAAGATAGTCAGTTCCAAATTATTTGCAATGCAGTAAAGTGGGATAAAAAACTGTTTGATGAATTTAATCAAGATTTGTTTAATCAGTATGTAGAAGTTATTTGCGCAGGATTTCATGATAGTAGCTTGAAAATAATTTTATGGAGAAACAAATGGTATGAATTGATGAATTCATTACAATTTGATTATATGAATCAAAATAATGTGTGTGATATTCTTAATGCACTAAGGCGTGTAAATTGGACATTCCCATTGCCAGATGCGAAAAATACATTTGCAAAAAGAAAATTCTACGATATAAAGAGAATGCTATTAAAAAATGATAGCACCATTTTGAATGCCCTTTTTGGAGGAAAACAAATGGTACTGGCTTATCAAGGGGTAAAATTAGAGAAAGATAATATAGAAATGGCATCGATAAGATCTTTTCTTGTATCAAAACAATTATCGGAGAAAGAAATGGTAATGGAAGTGGTACAATGTATTGGAATAGGTGGGATAAGTGATTATCCTTATAAATCCAATAACGTGAATACTGGTAATGTTAATGAAATTACAGCATCGTGGTACCCAGGTTCTATAATTGGTTATAATTTTTCGGGTAAGATGTTCAACTTAGATATTCTGAATAAAGCAGGGATTTCGATGAGTGCAGTGGAGGAAGGTGCCTTTATTGGAGATAGGGAATGGGAAAAAGAACAATCAGGGAGACCGGACTTTTATTGTGTATATGGAAGCATAGAAGAATCTAGAATTCAAAAAAATCCTGAACACAAAGTAGTAGTATGTATTGAATATCAGTGTAACACCATAGAGAAAAGACTAATAGTTGATATTGATAATCACGCAGTATATTTTATTTAGAAAAGAGGGATAAAAGATATATGGAAATGGTTAGTATGCAAACACCAACTACAAGAGAAGAGTTTGAAAATCGATTAAATCGGCTGCATTATAGTATTGTCAATGGGAAAATGTATTTTTCAAGTGATTTACAACAAATGCCAATCGAAGAATTATTGCGTTTGAGAAGCATGCCTAATGGAAGAATGGATCTGCTGACTGTAGATGAGAGTGTACGATTAAATGCAAATATGATGGTACCGAGAGTCAAATTATTCGGGCGGCACAACTAGCCGAAGCAGATGAATTTATATCGCAATTACCGGATGGATATAATACGGAGGTAGGGGAAAGAGGAGTGCTATTGTCAGGTGGACAGAGACAGAGAATTGCATTGGCGAGATTGTTTCTAAAAGAACCGGATATTGTTTTAGTAGATGAGATGACAGCAAATCTTGATGTGAAAAATGCAGAAAAAATAATGGATACTTTGTTGGAAGTAGGAAGATAAGAAGTTGAATACCTTCAATCTTTCACAAGCAACGCAATTGTCTTAAGCTTTTGAAAGATGCAACAAATCATAGATTGAATTTAGAGGATGGAGAAATATGGTTTGATAATCATATAAAGATAGACAACACCAATCTTCGTCCGGATGAAGTGGCGGACATGGTTATAGAGCAGTTTAAGCTAGTGGCGAATGAAAAAGAAGAAAAAGAATATCGCTTTGGTGTTTGATACAAAGAAAAGGAGGTGTACAAATTATGTTTATAAGAAATGAATTCCCAATATTAGAGTTTGATGATAACAGGGATGCAAAAATCAATCCTATGACTTGGGTGGACAAGAAATTTGAATGCAATAAGATGGTTATTACATTTTTTCCGGAAGTGATTGATAAATTAATTGCGGATGGGAAGATAGTGCTTGAAAAGACAATCGGTGGTGAAAACATCGTTCTTGTATATCGATTTGTTGACACGGATATACTGATTACGCTTGGTGCAGTAGGATGTCCATCTTGTGCAGGTAATTTGGATTTATTTAACGCCATGGGAGCAGAAAAGGTTATGTTTTGTGGCGGTGGCGGAGTGCTTGACAAGAAAATAGAAGTTGGACAGCTTCTTGTTGTAGATGGAGCGATTCGAGATGAAGGATTTTCCTATCATTATATAAAACCATCAAAATACATATATACAGATAAAAATGTAACGGATAAGATAGTTCAATACCTAAATGAAAATAATATATCATATATACAAGGATTGACATGGACAACAGACGCTATTTTCAGAGAGACAGCAGAAAGGATTGCTCAAAGGAAAACAGATGGAGCAAAGATTGTAGAAATGGAACAGTCAGGATGTATAGCTGTTGCTCAATATAGGGGTTTTGATTATGGAGCTCTCATATATGGTGGGGATGACGTATCACAGGAAGAATGGAGCAATCGAGGTTGGAGAAGCCGAGAAGGTATACGATATGATCTGGTGATGCTGTGTAAAGAATTAGTGAATGTTATTTAAGGTAGACGTATTCAGCTTTTGTTTGGACAATGTACCGACAGATAAACCGACAGATTGTGAGACAATCTTGACAAAACCGAACAAATATTCTATATTTAACAACGGAGATTCTATACCCAAAACAGAAAATGTGAATATACAAACGAAGCTCAAACCCGTGTGGTTTGGGCTTTTTCTGAATTGCAATAATTCTGAGAACAACAATTTGCAAAAAGTCAATAGACACTTTGCGGTAGGGTTGGGACGGAATATTTTACAAAGATGATTGTGCAGTATTCACAAAGATGTTTAGAGTTAAGGATATTCCAGAATAACAAAAAAGCAATCGAGTAACATCGGTTGCTTTTTTGTTGCTCATTTTAGAAATTGCTGTCAGCCCCCAAACATGTATTTCTAAAAGTAACTACAAAAATGAGAAAAGAAAATGGAGGAAATGAAAAATGAAAGAGTATTCAAAAGGCATCTATGTAAAATTTAAACCGGAGGAGGTAGAGATGATTCATGATCGGATGAAGGAAGCCGGAGTTCAAAATATGAGTGCCTTTATTAGAAAGATGGTATTGAACGGATATATGATTATTCCTGAGTGGCCTGAACTGAAAGGGGTGCTGTCTTTGCATTCAAGAATTAGCAATAACCTAAATCAGTATGCGAAGAAAGCAAATGAAACCGGAAATATCTACAGAGAGGATATTGCGGAATTAAAAGAGATGCAATTACAGTTCTTACCAGTTTTCTGCTTGGAAGATATATTATCGAGCAGGAACAGCAGGGTTCAGAAAGAGCAAAATATGGAGCAAAAGTCTTGGATTCTTTGTCATCATATCTGACAGAAGAATATGGCAGAGGTTTTTCAAGAAGCAATGTTGCTGGAATGCGTCAATTTTACATGGCTTACAAAGATAGAGAAGATGAAATTATCCAATCGGGAATTGGACAATTTGAACAGGCTTTTGGAATTGTCCAATCAGGAATTGGACAATTAGAAACGGCATACAAAAAAATACCATTTAAGCTGAGCTGGACACATTATCAGATACTTATGCGTATAGAGGATAAGGACGAAAGAAACTTTTATGAAAAGGAAGCAATACGTTCTAACTGGAATGTAAGCACCTTGAAAAGACAATTTCACTCCAGTTTGTATGAAAGACTTGCATTGAGCAGAGATAAAAATGATGTGATGCGATTGGCAAATGAAGGTGCCGTTCCGCAGAAACCAGAAGATATTTTACATACTCCGTATGTGCTGGAGTTTGCAGGACTGGAGGATAAAGCAGCATATCATGAAAGTGATCTGGAATCGGCAGTAATTGGGAAAATGCAGAAGTTTCTTTTGGAGTTGGGAAAAGGATTTCTCTTTGAACAGCGCCAAAAGAGATTTACATTTAATGACAAAAATTTTTATGTTGATCTGGTTCTGTATAACAGACTGTTAAGGTGCTATACAGTGCTTTTGTGTATTAACAGGGGCAAATGGTTTACTGCTTTTCTTTTTAATCGTATTTCGTGTTAAAAAATCATATTTGGTGAAGAAATATTTTAATATTATGTTTCATGTGATATCTTTTATAGGTGAGATTTGAAACAGAATAAAGATTGAGCCGATATATAATGAGGAAGAAGGTGAGTGCTATGCTGGAAATTGTTGTTTGTGATGACGATATAGCAGATCTTGAGTGGGTAGTGACTATGCTGCATAAGATTTTTACAAGTCAAAAGATTGCTTATCATATAGGGCAATTTGCGTCTGCAAATCAAATGCTTGAAAATATCAGCCGTATTGATATCGGAATTTTAGATATTTCGATGGAAGAACTGAATGGTATTAAACTGGGGAGAAAATTGAAGGAAAAATTTCCGGATGTGAAATTAGTGTATATTACGAGTTATGAAGAATATTGTATGCAGGTGATCAATGAAGTCCACGCATTTTCATTTCTATGTAAGCCATTGGAATATGATAAATTGGAAACGCAGATGTTGGAACTGCTGGATCAACTGCCGGATACCGGAGCAGAAAAGGATTTTTATAAAGTGACGGACAGCAATGGGAAAGAGTATCTGTCGATCAGATTGAAGCTCAGGGACATTTTATATTTTGAATACATAAAAAGATCAAGAAAAGTACTGATAGCGTTGTCTGATATCACATATGAGTATGACTGCATTTTTGAAAAACTGGTTGAGGAACTGCAGCCCTATGATTTTGTTGTGAATTGCAGAGGAAATCTGGTTAATTTAAGGCATATTGAAAAAATAAAGGGTTTTATTATTTATATGGATAATGGAAAAGAACTCCAGATTGCGCAAAAGAGAAGCAGCGATTTTAGAGAAGAAGTAAATAAATTTTTGCAGAAAAATTCATAGGAGAAACGATGAATACGATTTTACTGATATTATGTAATGCTCTTT
>OGER01000817.1_pt1 | contig 29839 bp, 18 predicted proteins | sample 1570691 | NCBI WGS metagenome assembly OGER01 (sample SAMEA2582143, study PRJEB24529) | metagenome | biome: Human gut stool | place: China | collected 2011
TTAAATCTTCTACCATCTTAACTGTCTCTGGACGACCTGTTAATTTCTTAGGAGCCGGATCTGCTGCCGGGTTAGACCAGGAAGCCGGAACCTCTACTTTATGAACTGCATCAACACCAGCGTCGATTGCTTTGTAGTTCATCTCTACGACTGCATCACCTTTCTTACCATAGGATTTCTTAGCAGCCTGTTTCATGAAATCTACAGCCTCTTCGATTGGCATTACGTTTGCTAATTTGAAGAATGCAGACTGTAAAATTGTGTTAGTACGTTTACCCATACCGATCTCGATAGCTTTATCGATAGCGTTGATGGTGTATAACTGAATATTGTTGTCAGCGATGTATTTCTTAGCAGCAGCATTTAAATGATGCTCTAATTCTTCATCTGACCACTGGCAGTTGATCATGAATACTCCGCCTGGTTTTACATCCTGTACCATCTTGAATCCTTTTGTTACATAAGATGGGTTGTGGCATGCTACGAAGTCTGCCTGGTTGATGTAATACGGGCTTCTGATTGGTTTGTCACCAAATCTTAAGTGGGAAATTGTGATACCACCAGTTTTCTTGGAGTCATACTGGAAGTATGCCTGGATGTATTTATCTGTGTGGTCACCAATGATCTTGGTAGAGTTCTTGTTAGCACCTACAGTACCATCTCCGCCGAGACCCCAGAATTTACACTCAACTGTACCTTCTGCTGCAGTGATAGGAGCCGGTTTAACTTCCGGTAAACTTAAGTTAGTAACATCATCAACGATACCGATGGTGAATCTGCTCTTTGGAGCATCTTTCTCTAACTCTTTGTATACTGCGAATAAACTTGAAGGTGGTGTATCTTTAGAACCTAATCCGTAACGGCCGCCTGTTAATACGATTGTATCAAGACCTGCCTCACGAAGTGTGGTTGCTACATCTAAGTATAACGGATCACCAAGTGCACCTGGCTCTTTTGTTCTGTCAAGAACAGCAACTTTCTTAGCTGTCTTAGGAAGAACTTTTAAGAATGCCTCAGATACCCATGGACGATATAAACGAACTTTGATAAGTCCGACTTTCTCACCCTTAGCTGTTAAGTAATCAATTACCTCTTCTGTTACGTCGTTTACAGAACCCATAGCTACGATAACACGGTCAGCATCTTCTGCTCCGTAGTAGTTGAATAAATCGTAGTTTGTTCCTAACTTCTCGTTGATCTTAGCCATGTATTTCTCAACGATTGCCGGTAACTCGTTGTAAGCTGTGTTACAAGCCTCACGATGCTGGAAGAAAACGTCTCCGTTCTCATGAGAACCACGCATAGCCGGATGCTCCGGATTTAATGCATGTGCACGGAATGCAGCAACTGCGTCCATGTTGCACATTTCTTTCAGATCAGCGTAATCCCATTTCTCGATCTTCTGGATCTCGTGGGATGTACGGAAACCATCAAAGAAGTTGATGAATGGAACTTTTCCTTCGATTGTTGCAAGATGAGCAACCGGACTTAAGTCCATAACTTCCTGTGGGTTGGTCTCACATAACATAGCGAAACCTGTCTGACGGCAGGCATATACATCACTGTGATCACCAAAAATATTTAAAGACTGTGTAGCAACTGTACGTGCAGATACATCGAATACACATGGAAGCTGCTCACCTGCGATTTTGTACATGTTCGGGATCATTAATAAAAGACCCTGAGAAGCTGTAAAGGTGGTTGTTAAAGCACCTGCTGCAAGAGAACCGTGAACGGCACCTGCTGCACCTGCCTCAGATTCCATCTCCACAACCTTTACCTGATTACCGAAAATATTTTCCTGTCCTGCTGCAGACCACTGATCTACGGTATCTGCCATCGGGCTGGATGGTGTAATTGGGTAAATAGCTGCAACATCTGTAAACGCATAAGCTACATGAGCTGCGGCGGTATTACCGTCCATTGACTGTTTTGCTCTGGACATTACTTATTCCTCCTTATTTTAAAAAAATAAAATGTCATACTGTATCTCTCTTATGCTCCTGTGTGAAAAGCACAAAATGATACAATTTATCGACTTAAGTCATATTTTAGCATAGAATTTATCAAAAGAAAAGGTCTTTGACTGTACAAAAACAAGTGCAATCTCACATATATTTTCTTTCAAATTCTTCCAGTGGAATCGGTCTGTCAAATAAATATCCCTGTCCGTACAAAAATCCACAGCCACGCAAAAACTGAAGCTGCTCTTCCGTTTCAATCCCTTCAAATATCACTTCTTCTTTTGCAGAGTGGATAAAGTTTCCCATCTGTGAAACAAAATTCCGCTGTTCTTTTAAATTAATGCGGTCGGTAAAACTTTTATCGATTTTTACCACATCCGCCGGTATCTCAAGCAGCACGCCAAGCGAGGAGTATCCTGTTCCAAAATCATCGATCGCAATGCGGAAACCGAATTTTTCAAGTTCTGAAAGCACCCTTTTTAACTCATCTACATTTTCTACCACAACGCTCTCCGTAACTTCCACCTCAATATACTTCGGATCGATTCCATAATGATCCGCCATGCGTTTTAAGCGTCCGGCAAAATTTTTTCCACCGCTTTCAAAGTTGCGTCTCGAAAAATTGGTAGATATCGTAAACAGTTCTTTTCCTGCCTTTTTCCATCTTTTCATCGCACGCAGAAGCTGCTCATAAATGTAAAAATCAAGATCCACCACATATCCGATGTTCTCGAGCGGAGGTACAAATCTTCCCGGCATGATCATCTCACCGGTCTTTGTACGCCATCTTGCTAATGCTTCTGCCCCATATATTTTACGTTCTTCCAGATTAAATTTCGGCTGCAGATAAACTTCAAGTTCCCCTTGCTGCATGGCACCATAAAAACGTCCTGTAATCTGGATCGCATCATCACGTTTCGCGCGCATTTCTTCCTTATATACACAGATTCCGGAGCCACCCTGTTCTTTTACCAGTTTACGCGCCATGTTAGCGCTCTCCAATATCGTATCAAATTTTTCATTCAGATTTTCAATATGACAAATTCCAACCGAAAGTCTCAGTGTTCCGGAAGGATAGCGTTTTTTTAATTTTTCCTCGTAATGTTCTGTGCTCCATGCAACGAGTTTTTCTATTTCACTCTGATCTTTTCCTTTTAAAAGGAGGATAAAATAGTCAGAATACATCCGGCATGCCAAAAGCACTCTTTCATTTGTCTGTATACCCCCAGCAAAATCTTTTAAGATGGCATCTCCGGTCTGTTGTCCGTAGTTTTCATTTACATATGAAAACTTATCAATATCTATATGGACGAGAGCATAGTGTTCCTGCCCCTGTTTTGCTTCTGCTAAAATATTTTTCAGTCTGTATTTAAACGCCTCTAAATTGTACAGTCCGGTAAGCTGGTCACGATCCTGCAGATGACGGATTTCTTTCTGATCATCCCTTAACTTATTGCGCAGTGATACAAAAACGGATGTTACTCTGGCAAGTTCACAAAACGTTGTTCTGTCCGCACTCTCAAAATAATTCTGTCTGTTTTGCACACCAAAATACAATCCTCCTGTCTTGCTGCCGGAATATTCAAATTTTGCTACTGCAATCTGCGTGATACGGTTTTCTCCTGTATTCCAGTTTTCAAACGACAATCTTTTATAGTGTGTTTCATCCGTATCATTCAGTATGACAAAATCTCCGCTGCCCGCTTCCACAACTTCGGTACGAATCGGCTTTATAACATTTTTTTCATAAATCTGTCCAAATGTACTCCAGTAATTGGTCAGCGTCATCTGCGGAATTTGTTCATCATATTCAAAAACTGCCACCATATCCAGATGATACCGCCTGCCGATTCTTTCAAGCAGCACATTCAGGGAACCATTCATATCTCTCGCATGAGATAAAAGCAGAAATGCCGTATTTAAAAATTCTTTGTCCATCCCCTGCTTTTTTTCATAATCCACATCTTTCCCACAGGTATCAATATTGCGTTTCGTATGAACCGTCTTATTTTTCCCCGCAAATGCATAATTGCTTTTTCCACTCCGCTTGATTGCGTACATTGCACGGTCTGCCTGATCGAACAGCTCTGTATAACAATTTCCATCCTGCCCGGACACCGCAAGTCCCACACTCATCGTCACATGTATGACCGCATCATCCCCGACCAGTTTCTTTTCTCCATGTCTGCAGAGTTCTTTTGCCTTTTGTTCCGCCTGTTTTAAAGTCGTATTATCCATCAGTACCAGAAATTCATCCCCGCCGACTCTTCCCACCAGTTTATGATCCGGAAACTGTTCTTCCAAAGCCGATGCAATATCTGAAATCACCGTATCCCCCACCGTATGTCCGAACGTATCGTTAATACTTTTAAAATTATCGATATCGATCAGAAACAATACATGTGTTCCTTCCGGATACTCCTTCAGTATTCTCTCCGCTTCCTCACCGGTCGCAACTTTGTTGTAAAGATGCGTCAGCGGATCTCTGCGCATCTCTTCGGAAAGCTGCTCCTGTATCTTTCTGTCTGAGCTGATATCATAACTTCTTCCAATAATCTTTAAAATTTTTCCGTTTGTACCACGGATACTCCGGTAAACAGTCCGGTACCAGCAATATTGTGGTATTCCTCCTCCAAGGGCTGTATTCATCCGGTAGTCAAATGAACCTGACATCTCCCTTTCGGATGCATTCTGAATCACTTCCCGGTATAACGTCTGTTCATCTTTATGGATAAAAGCAAGCCACTTTTCAATTTCCATATAATCCTGATCATCTTTTTGCAGACGTCCATTGATATGGTATTTGTGCGGAATCCGGAATCTTTTTCCTTTCACATCGTACTCAAAAGGTACATCATCCGTCACTTCCTCTAACATGGAATACTGTTCATTTAATAAAAGCAGCTCATCTTCCAGTTCTTTCCTGTCATTGGTATTCTTACAGATCAAAAGGTAATACGGCACGGCATCCTTATAATAATAGATACTGCACCAGAATTTTACCCAGCAGATCTGCCCCTGCCCTGAAATAATTCTTACCTCGATCTCTTCCGCCCTTTTCTGTTCCCGGCATTTTTCAATCATGTCTTCAAAGGCACCTGCATCCTGCAGATAAACACAGTCGTAAAAGTCACGGTTCCTGTCCGGTTCCGCCTGTTCCCCATGTCCTATCGCCTTCATAAACTCCGCATTTGCGATATCGATCTGCAATGAATGTCCACCTTTTAATACTGCAACCCCCATCGGAAACTCATAGATCAGTCCCTTTCTATTTTCCTTCTCCATTTTTTCTCCATTCGCGTATGTAAAAACCTGTTTTCAAGCATGTTGACTCTCTTGCGTTCATTATATCATGCGCAGAACCAGCACATGATCCCATTCACCGTTCGTCAATCATGCAGGCATGTTGACTCTCTTGCGTTCATTATATATCATCCTTCTTCCAAAATCCATGTAATTTCCAAAACTTGGTGTTTTCCCATAAAAATAGGAAGTTTCGGTTGCAATCTCCCCACTTTTCTAGTATGATACGAATTGGTGCAATTACGGTATAATGGCGGTTTGCAACAGCATCCGCACAATCAATATTAACAAATCAGGAGAATAACAACTATGATCAGTGCAAATAACGTTACGCTTCGGATCGGCAAAAAAGCCCTGTTCGAGGACGTCAATATTAAGTTTACTGAGGGAAACTGTTACGGTCTTATCGGTGCAAACGGTGCCGGAAAGTCCACCTTTTTAAAAATTTTATCCGGTCAGTTAGAACCAACCGGAGGTGATGTTACGATCACGCCCGGACAGCGTCTTTCTTTCCTGCAGCAGGATCACTTCAAATATGATGAATATACGGTTCTTGATACTGTCATCATGGGCAACAAACGCCTCTATGACATTATGAAAGAAAAAGATGCCATTTACATGAAAGAAGACTTTACGGATGAGGACGGCATCCGTGCAAGTGAACTTGAAGCAGAGTTTGCCGATATGGACGGATGGAATGCAGAATCTGACGCTGCAACACTTCTCAACGGTCTTGGTATTCCGACCGAAGAACATTATACACTGATGGGCGATATGCCTGGTCCTTTAAAAGTCAAGGTCTTACTCGCACAGGCATTGTTCGGTAATCCGGACATCCTTCTTTTAGATGAGCCGACCAACCACTTAGATCTCGATGCGATCAACTGGTTAGAGGAGTTTTTGATCAACTTTGAAAATACAGTCATCGTGGTATCCCATGACCGTTATTTCTTAAACAAAGTCTGCACCAATATTGCAGATATTGATTACGGCAAGATCCAGCTGTATGCAGGTAACTACGATTTCTGGTATGAGTCCAGCCAGCTTCTTGTAAAACAGATGAAAGAAGCCAACAAGAAGAAAGAAGAAAAAATCAAAGAGTTACAGGACTTTATCTCCCGTTTCTCTGCAAACGCTTCCAAATCCAAACAGGCTACTTCCAGAAAACGTGCTTTAGAGAAGATCCAGTTAGATGAGATCCGTCCTTCCAGCCGTAAATATCCATACATCGATTTCCGTCCGAGCCGTGAAATCGGTAATGAGGTTTTGTCGGTAGAAGGCATCACAAAAACCATCGATGGTGTTAAAGTTCTTGATAATGTATCTTTTATCGTTGGACACGATGATAAGATCGCCTTTGTCGGCGGCAACGAGCTTGCAAAAACAACACTCTTTAAGATCCTGACCGGTGAAATGGAGCCGGATTCCGGTTCTTACAAATGGGGTGTTACCACAAGCCAGTCCTATTTCCCGAAAGATAACACAGAGATCTTTGATACCGATCTTCTGATCGTTGACTGGCTGACACAATACTCCGAAATCAAAGATGCAACTTATGTACGTGGATTCCTTGGCCGTATGCTTTTCGCAGGCGAAGACGGAACGAAAAAGATGCGTGTTCTCTCCGGTGGTGAGAAGGTGCGTGTACTGCTCTCCCGCATGATGATCATGGCTACGAACGTCCTGATCTTAGATGAGCCGACTGACCATCTGGATATGGAATCTATCACCGCATTAAACAACGGGCTGATCAAATTCCCGGGTGTTGTGCTTTTTGCTTCCCGTGACCATCAGGTCGTGCAGACAACTGCAAACAGGATCATCGAGTTCCTGCCGGACGGAACATTCATCGATAAAGTTTCTACTTACGATGAGTATCTTGAAAATGATGAGATGGCAAGAAAACGTCAGGTATATAATATGTCTTCTGACGATGAGAACGATAACTAAAAAAATAGCACTGACCAGAATAAGATCTGGCAGTGCTGTTTTTAATTTTTCCTAAAATGTGGTCCATTTTAATGTATAAGAACCAGATGACGCTTTGCTCATACGCTCTACCTTGATGTAGTATGTACCAGACGGCAGATCAAATTTTGTTCCACCATTTGCCAAACTGATATACCATCCATCTTCCGGATATAATCTGGTAACTTTTGAAATAGCAGAAACTTTTTTTCCATTGTTTTTACCAGAAAATACTTTTCCATCTTTATTATAGAAAGTTATCTTAAAACCATTTTTCTCATTTGTTCCGTTTGTGTTTGCGAGATAATACAGATTCAATTTAGCACTCTTAGTCAGTTTGATTTTATACCAGTCTGCCTTACTGTCACCGTATGCAATAACACCTGTCACTTTCTTTCCTTTTGAAAGTGTTTTTGCTTTTGATTTTGAACTTGCAGATGAATCTTTAATAGCTTTTACAGTAGCTGTGATTTTTGTACCTGCATTACACTGCACTGCAAAATAATATGTAGTATTCTTCTTTACACCATACGTTGTGGTATTGTAAATCTTGCCGGCATAATCATTTCTCCAGATTTCATTTTGCTGACCGATCGTCTTTTTATTTTTATTGCAAAATGTAACGTACCCCTGGGAATTATTGTAATAAGAAGAACTGCAGTCAAACTTTAAAGTTACCGTACCAGTCACGGATGGTTTGAATTTGATATAATTTACCTTCAAATTCCGTCCGCTATAACACTGTGTATCTTTAATTGTAACTGTAGACTTTCCATTCCCCTTAAAAGAAAGTCCGGCTGCCTGTGCCTCTGTCGGAGCTGCCACTGTAAATAACGTAACTGCCATAACTGCTGTCAAAAACATGCAAACAGCTCTGTGAAAAATTGTTTTTCTGGTTTTCATAACCAATCCTCCTTGTTTTCCTCCTTGTTTTGTAAATAACCATTTTCATTTTACCATAGTACTCTGCTGCCATCAAGTTCTTTTATATGATTCAGTACCATTTTCCCATATATTTAGTTGTGATTTTAGTTAATTTTACTTATATATTATTTAATTTTACTTTCAATTCATTCATATCCGCAACAATACAGTCTGCCCCGGCAGTTTCAAGTTCCATTCTGTCACCATAACCATACAAAACACCGATCACATACATGCCATTTTCTTTTGCACCAATCACATCATGTTTTCTGTCTCCCACCATTACTGCCTGATCAGCAGTGATTTTAAGTGAATCCAGAGCGTAGCGGATCACATCACCTTTTTTACTTCTGCTGCCGTCTAATGTACTTCCTGCAACAAAATAAAAATATTGCTCAATTTCAAAATACTTAAGGATCTGTACAGTATATACTTCCGGTTTTGATGTCGCGATCACAATCTTTTTTCCCAGTGAAGCAACTTCCGCAAGTAATTCTTTCATTCCATCATACAAAACATTCTCAAAAAGACCCTGCCTGCTGAAATATTCCCTGTATTTTCCGACTGCCTCCCGGCTCTGTTCCTCTGAAAATCCATAAAAATCCTGAAAAGAATCCAGAAGCGGTGGTCCAATAAACTTCTCTAATGTATCTAAATTTTCAACCTGGATTCCATAATACGAAAGTGCATGTGCCACCGCCTTTGTGATTCCCTCTTTCGGATCTGAAATCGTTCCATCCAGATCCATAAAAATATATTCCGGTCTCATTGTTTTCTCCATTTTCTTTTGTTTTTTCTATTGTAACATACCATTCTTTTTTCTGTACGTTTATTTTCCTGATATTTTATTTTTATCGCACATATTTTCATAAAATCCCCATTTTTGCGCTGTCTTTTGCGCATATCAAGTCTGTGCATAAGCACAAATCTTGCATGTGAAAAATGTTATTTTTCACACTGCATATCAAATTTTATAAGCATCCAATCCTCAGTCTCTCAGTCTTTCGATATTACGTTTTAAGGACTCCACTGCCGCATCAATATCCGCACGCCTCGTATCCCTGCAAAGCGTCATACGGACGGTTCCTGCAGCATAATCTTCCGGAACCCCAAGTTCTTTTATCACATAGGATATCCTGCTCTCTCCCGTATTACATGCAGAACCGCCGGATGCACAGATTCCGTCTTCATCCAGAAGGATTAATAGGGATGCCCCATCTACCCCCCGGAAACTGACAGATACATTTCCGGGAAGTCTTTTTGTTCTGTGTCCATTGACACGGACATCCGGGATCTCATGCATGATCTTTTCGATCAGATAATTGCGCAGCATCGTCTCCCGGTACATTCCGGCCCGCATACCTTTTGCAGCAAGCTCCGCCGCCTTCCCCATCCCGACGATCCCGGCAATATTCTCCGTTCCGGCACGTTTTCCTTTTTCCTGTGAACCACCATGAATAAATGACGGAATCTTCACGCCTTCCCTGATATACAAAAATCCAACACCTTTTGGTCCGTGAAATTTATGGGCACTCGCACTCAAAAGATCCACCGGATAATGACGCACTGAGATTGGCACCTGCGCATATGCCTGCACGGCATCCGTGTGAAACAGTACATCCTTTTCCCGCGCGATTTTGCCGATAGAAAAAACCGGTTCGATCGTCCCCACCTCATTATTTCCAAACATGATCGTAATCAGTGTCGTATCCTCCCGGATTGCATGATATACTGCTTCCGGTGATACCATTCCATATTCATCCACGTCCAGATAGGTCACTTCATATCCTAGTTCCTCTAAATATTTACAGGAATTTAAGATTGCATGATGTTCTATTTTGCTTGTAATGATGTGTTTTCCCTTGTGCTTATACTCTCCTGCAATACATTTTACTGCCCAGTTGTCCGACTCCGAACCACCGGATGTAAAAAAAATTTCTGACGGTTTTGCCTCCAGTGTACCGGCAATTGTTTTCCTTGCCTTTTCTAACGCCTGTCTTGATGTTTCCCCATATCCATACATTGTGGATGCGTTTCCAAATTTTTCTTCCAGATACGGATCCATCGCCTCTTTTACTTCCTCTGACATCTTTGTTGTCGCGGCATTATCTAAATAAATTACCTTTCCTTTATTTTCAATCGAACTCATTTTCTCTCCACTTCCTTCATATATTAAAATGAACTAAGTCCGGATTTTCCGGCAGACTTTGGAGGTTTCTATTGAAAAAATTATATTCCACCAAAAGTACGCTTTTAACCGGAACCCTCTTTCTCACCCTCGCCGGAATCCTCACCCGCATTATAGGTTTCTTCTATAGGATATTCTTATCGCGTACCATTGGTGCAGAAGGTCTCGGCATTTATCAGCTTATCGCTCCTGTAACCGCCATCTGTTTTGCATTTACCGCTGCAGGGATCCAGACCTCCATATCCAAATTCGTTTCCATGGAAGTTGGAAGAAAAAATGATGCCGGTGCCAAAACCTATCTTTCGATCGCGCTTTTTATCTCCTTATGCCTTTCCACACTCTGCAGCCTTTTTCTCTATCATTATGCGGATTTTATTGCTGTTTCCTGGCTTGGTGATAAGCGGTGCACGCCGCTCCTTGCTGTGCTCTCCTTTTCCTTTATCCCATGCTGTATCCATGCCTGTATCAACGGTTATTATTATGGTCTGAAAAAAACGGCTGTCCCTTCACTCTGCCAGTTGACCGAACAGTTCGCCCGCGTTGGAAGCGTTTATTTGATGTACCAGATCGCCGTCAGCGAAGGAAAATCTTTAACGCTTTCCATGGTCGTCTGGGGAATCGTCTGCGGCGAGGCGGCGAGCACACTGGTATCGGTCAGTGTTTTCCGGATCTCCGATGGAAACCGGCACACCCCCGGCAAAAGCAGGAAAAATCTCTATACCTGCACCAAAAATCTGCTCTCCATGGCAGTTCCCTTAACCTCAAACAGGATCGTTCTAAATTTATTTGCAGGGTTTGAAAATGTTATGCTGCCAAACCGCCTGTTAGCTTTCGGCTATACCCAGTCGGAAGCACTCAGTGTTTATGGGATTCTCACCGGAATGGCAATGTCTGTCATCATGTTTCCGTCCGTGATCACAAACTCCGTGTCTGTTCTTCTGCTCCCGACGATATCAGAGGCACAGGCTGCCGGGAAAAGAGATAAGATCCTCTACACCATAAAAAAAACGATCGAGTCCTGCCTTTTACTTGGTTTTCTCTCGACCGCGGGATTTCTTGTCACCGGAAATTTTCTCGGCAATTTTTTATTTAACAATGCGCTTGCCGGGACCTTTATCGCAACGCTCGGCTGGCTCTGTCCGTTTCTGTATCTCAGTTCTACCTTAAGCAGTATCCTGCATGGGCTTGGTCATCCCGGCATCACCTTTGAATTAAACCTGGTCTCCTGCACGATCCGGATCCTGTTTGTCCTGCTCGCTGTCCCGGTCTGGGGAATCAGAAGCTATCTTTGGGGAATCCTTGTCAGTCAGGCGGTCACGGCACTGTTGTCCATCTTTATACTTTTAAGGAAAACTGCCGGATACACATTCGGCAGGAATAATATAAAGACACAAAAATAACCGCACAGTCTGGTAAACCGTGCGGCATTTTTGTCAAACCATATGTCGGACTAACAGCTGTTTTCTTTAACACATCATGCTGTATTCCTGTAATTTTTTCTTTGCCTCCGGGCTTAAGTATTTCGGAACCTGGATCTGTACTTTCACATACTGGTCTCCGTGTATGGACGGATTCTTTCTGGAAACGATCCCTTTTCCGCGCAGCCTGATCTTGCTTCCATCCTGCGTTCCGCCCTTGATATTGCAGTCCACATCCCCGTAGAGTGTATGGATTCTTGCTTTTCCGCCAAGAGCCGCTGTCGCATACGGGATCGTGACGGTCGTATAAACATCAAGTCCTTTCCGCTCGCAGCCATTCTTTGGACGGATCTTTATCTTTAAGAACAGATCGCCGGTAGTACCGTCATCACCGGTATGACCTTTGCCTTTCAGCCTTAACTGTTCCCCGTCATCCATGCCCGCCGGTATGCGCACTTTAAATGACTGGATTTTTCCGTCACTGCCACTTAATCTTATGACCTTCTCACAGCCAAGTGCTGCCTCATCAAAATCCACCGTCACCTCCGCTTCCACATCGCGCCCTCCGCGAAAGTGGCTTCCGCTGTTTCCTCCGGTAAATTCCCGGTAAAACCTGTCTCCGCCAAAGCCATGCCCCGATGCATTACCCCTGCTGTTTCCTCCAAAGAACTGGCCAAACATATCGTCCCAGAAATCACCCGCCTCGCCGTTTTCAAAATGAAACCCGGAAAATCCTCCTCCATTTGCAGCACGCCTTGCCTGCTCCTCCGAGAATCCTTCCTCAAATGCAGCCATTCCGTACTGATCGTAAAGTTTCTTTTTCTCCGGATCATTTAACACAGAATATGCTTCCGTGACTTCCTTAAACTTCTGTTCTGCGTTCGGATCGTCTTTATTCGTATCCGGATGATATTTTTTTGCAAGTTTCCGATATGCTTTCTTTATCGCGGACGCATCCGCATTTTTATCAATTCCAAGTACCTCATAATAATCTCTTTTCATGATCGCACTACCTCCAATCAAAACAAAAACAGAGAGACATCACGCATCGCCTCTCTGTTTTCCCCGGTCATCCCGGTAATCTATCTCTCCCATGGCGATGTGCTTCGCTTTCCTGTTTGGGATTTTAGTTTTTATTTTTATTGCAATCATACTATAGCACTTGTTTTAGCACTCGTCAATAGAGAGTGCTAATAGTTTATAAATATTTTATTCATAATTATTTCTCACTTCATCCGCACCCATATAGATCACATTTCTCTGTGGAACAATGCCGCTCTTTCGAAACAGATCCCTGACTGTGACAAATTCATAGCCCTGTTCTTTTAAAGCAGGAATGATCGTCTTTATTGCCTCAACTGTCTGCGTATTGCCTTCCATATCATGCAGTAAGATAATAAATCCGGGCTTCGCATCCCGAAGGATCCTGTCTGCCCGCTCTTTCGCTGTCACAGAAGGCTCCCAGTCCTCACAGCCATATCCGCAGATAAAAGTAAGATCAATCAGATCATACATTTTCTGGTTATAACTGATATACGGAGGCCGGAAGAACTCCGGTTTTTCTCCCGTAATACGCACGATCTGTTCCGTCGTATAGCTGACCTCGTCCAAAATCTCCCGGTCATTAAGTTCCGGCATCCCCGGATGCGTTTTGGAGTGATTTTCGATTGAACACCCCATATCATATGCACGCCGGATCAGGTACTCCGACTGCTCTGTAATTTTCTGTCCAATCAGAAAAAAACTTGCCACGATATCGTTTTCCTTAAGCACATCCAATACCTGATCCGTAATTCCCGGTGTCGGTCCGTCATCAAAGGTCAGTGCCACAAATTTTTTCTCCGTCATACAACTCCTCTTTTCTGAGACATTTACACACTACTGCCTCATTCTCGCCTTTTCTATACCATATATTAATACAGTCTCACACAGACTGCAATCCACTTTCTTAGAAAAGCAGAGCAAACCCGTGCACGAGAAATGCTGCCACCCAGGCGACAAGGCACTGCCATACGATCACACCTGCCACCCATTTTCTTCCAAGTTCACGGCGGATTGACGCAAGTGCCGCAACACACGGTGTATAAAGCAGACTGAATACCAGAAGTGATGCTGCTGCCGCATCAGATAGCGCTGCCTGCACATTACCTCCAAATAAAATCTCAAGCGTTGAGATCACACTCTCCTTTGCCATCACACCACTGATCAGGGATGTACAGATACGCCAGTCCCCCAGTCCCAACGGGGCAAACAGCGGTACAAGGCCGTTCGATATCAGCGCAAGCATGCTGTCCTTTGAATCGGCCACGATATTAAAGTGGATATCAAATTTCTGCAAAAACCAGATACAGATCGTTGCAAGGAAAATAACCGTAAACGCTTTCTGTAAAAAGTCTTTTGCTTTTTCCCATAAAAGCTGCATGACATTTTTTAACCCCGGCAGACGGTAATTCGGCAATTCCATGACAAACGGAACAGCATCACCGCGAAACAGTGTCTTGCGGTAAAGCAGTGCGACTAAAATACCAATTACGATTCCCCCCAGATACAGTGCGCACATCACAAGTGCTCCATATTCCGGGAAAAATGCACTGACAAAAAACGCATAGATCGGCAGTTTTGCCGAACAGCTCATAAATGGTGTAAGCAGAATCGTCATCTTTCTGTCACGCTCACTTGGCAGTGTACGTGTCGCCATTACTGCTGGAACCGTACACCCAAAACCGATCAGCATCGGAACGATACTTCTTCCAGAGAGTCCGATCTTTCGTAATAACTTATCCATAAAAAATGCAACACGGGCAATATATCCACTGTCCTCCATCAGAGACAGGAAGAAAAACAGCGTCACAACGATCGGAAGAAAACTTAAAATGCTTCCAACTCCTGTAAAAATACCATCAATTATAAGGTCATGCAACACTTCATTGACACCTGCAGCAGAAAGGAGCTGATCCACTGCTGCTGTCAGCGCATCAATCCCCATCTGTAAAAGATTCTGTAGTCCCGCTCCTATTACATGAAACGTAAGATAAAACACGATCAGCATGATACCGATAAAACAAGGGATTGCCGTATATTTTCCGGTCAGGATACGGTCAATTTTCTCGCTTCGTATCCTTTCCCTGCTCTCTTTGGGTTTTACTACTGTCTTTTCACAGACTTTTTCAATAAAGGTAAAACGCATATCTGCGATCGCTGCACTCCGGTCAAGTCCACGCTCTTTTTCCATCTGAACGATCAGATGTTCGATCGCCTCTTTTTCATTTTCATCCAGATGCAGTTTTTCTAAGATCAGATGATCCCCTTCAATGATTTTCGAAGCTGCAAAACGGATCGGTATCTGCGCTTCTTTCGCATGGTCCTCGATCAGATGCGAAACTGCATGGATACAGCGGTGCACGGCTCCTCCAAAGTCACTCTCATCACAAAAATCCTGCCTTCCCGGACGTTCCTGATATTTTGCGATGTGAAGCGCATGACGTACCAGCTCATCCACACCTTCATTTTTTGCCGCTGAGATCGGGACAACCGGCACACCAAGCATTGCCTCCATGCCATTGACATCCACAGAACCAGAGTTTCCGGTCATCTCATCCATCATATTTAATGCAATGACCATCGGAATATCCATCTCCAAAAGCTGCATCGTCAGGTACAGATTGCGCTCGATGTTGGTTGCATCGATAATATTGATCATCGCTTTCGGCTTATCTTCAAGCACAAAATTTCTCGAAACGATCTCCTCACTGCTGTATGGTGACATTGAATAAATGCCTGGCAGATCGGTTACCGACGTGTTTGGATGACCTTTTATCGCTCCGTCTTTCCTGTCGACCGTCACTCCCGGGAAATTTCCGATATGCTGGTTTGAACCGGTTAACTGATTAAACAATGTAGTTTTTCCACAATTCTGGTTACCGACAAGTGCATAGGTCAGTTTTTCCTGCTCCGGCAGCGGCTTTCCATCTCCCTTCACATGGTATTTTCCCTCTTCTCCGAGTCCCGGATGCACGGACTGATTGATGTTTTTTGCACCTTCATGTCTGCGCGAGCGCTCACTGATCAGTTCAATTTCAATCTGCTCCGCATCCGAAAGCCGCAGTGTCAGCTCATATCCATGAATCTGCAGTTCCATCGGATCTCCCATCGGTGCAAATTTAATGACGGTTACCTCTGCCCCCGGTATTACTCCCATATCTAAAAAATGCTGTCTTAATGCCCCTTCTCCCCCGACTACTTTAATCACAGCACTTTTTCCGATTTCTAATTCTTTTAGCGTCATTTTTCTTTATCCTTCGTGTTGATATTGATAATCTTTATCGATTATACACTGTTTCCATGAAAAAACAAAGAATTATTTTTTTATTATTATGGAAAAACCGTGACTAAGGTGCTAGAATAACCTTCGGAAAATATATAAGGAAGAACTTTGTCTTTCAAAAAATCATATAGATATGGAGATTGGTGTGAAAAATAAGATCTTTACGAAAACGAGTACATCTGATGCACATTTATACAGCAATCAGGATCTGCGGAAACTATTGGTTCCGATCATCGTTGAGCAGCTGCTTTCCTCCCTGATGGGAACTGCCGACACAATGATGGTCAGCAACGTCGGCTCTGCCGCCATTTCTGCAGTATCCCTCGTGGATTCCATCAATATTTTAGTCATTCAGGCACTCTCCGCACTCGCTGCAGGAGGTGCGATCCTGTGTTCCCAGTATCTTGGGAGCAGCAGCAAAAAAGCTGCCAATGAATCGGCCAGACAGGTGCTTTTTGTCATGACCGTTTTTTCCGTGACATTGTCTGCCATCTGCCTTTTATTCCGTGGTCCGCTGCTTCACGCCATTTTCGGTGCCGTGGAGACAGATGTCATGACAAATTCTCAAATTTATTTTCTATTTACCCTGTTATCCTTTCCTTTTATCGGACTGTATGATGCCGGGGCCTCGATCATGCGCGCCCAGAATAACAGCAGGGAACCAATGATCATTTCCATCATTTCCAATTTCTTAAACATCGGTGGAAATGCTATTTTGATTTTTGTTTTCGGGATGGGCGTGGAGGGTGCCGCAATTTCAACCCTCGTATCCCGCATCTTCTGCGCTGTTGTCGTGATCTACAAGCTGCGCAGTGAAGAGGAACCGATCTTTATTAAAAATTATGCCGCAATCCGTCCTGATTTTTCACTCATCAAAAAAATACTGTTCATCGGCATCCCGTCCGGGATCGAAAACAGTATGTTCCAGTTCGGTAAACTCGCGATCCAGTCTACGGTCTCCACACTTGGAACCGTCGCCATCGCTGCTCAGGCAATGACAAATATCCTCGAAAATCTAAACGGTGTCGCCGCAATCGGTGTCGGCATTGGACTGATGACTGTGGTTGGACAGTGTCTCGGTGCCGGCAGAAAAGACGAGGTCATTTATTACATCAAAAAACTTTCCTGGCTCGCCGAGGCAGCGATCGTGATCAGCTGTCTTACTGTGCTTGCCCTGACAAAACCAATCACCCTGTTAGGCGGCATGGAAGCGGAAAGTGCTGACCTGTGTTTTAAAATGGTCATCTTTATCACGATTACCAAACCGATCTCCTGGGTATTATCTTTTATCCCGGCATACGGCATGCGTGCAGCCGGAGATGTCAAATTCTCCATGATCACCTCCTGCTGCACCATGTGGCTCTGCCGTGTGAGCCTTTGTGTCTATCTCTGCCGTGTTTGGGGATTTGGCCCGATTGCAGTCTGGATCGGTATGTTTGCCGACTGGACGCTCCGCGCCATCGTATTTTCGATACGCTTCCACGGAAGGAAATGGTTAAACCACCACATTATCGACTAAACAAACGCCTGTCTGATGCTGTCATAATGAAGGAATTTTCCTTCCTCCCCAAGTTTTTTGATCTCCTCAGCGGAAGCAAACAGATATCCATCTGTTTCTTCCTCCTGGAGCTTGATATCTGACTCGTCAAAATCAGCAGAAAAACGATACACATCCACAAAATAGTTATCCCCTTCTCCCGGATTATCTCTACGGTAGGTAAACAGATATCCGCCATCCCACACAGCAACATCCAGTCCGGTCTCCTCCCTGATCTCACGGAGTACTGCAGTCTTAGAATCCTCTCCCGCCATCGCAGCACCGCCGGAAACCTCCCAGCAGCCCGGTGCCCACGCTTTTGTCATAACACGTTTGGTGATCAGGAAACGTCCATCCGTTCTTTTTATCACGCCAAGTACGGTCAGATGATATTCGCCATCCTTTAAACACCAGTCATTCCGTTTCATCGTTCTGCCGGTGCGCTCTTTTTTTTCATTGTAAATATCCCAGAATTCCTGTTTTTCTGTCATCTGTATTTTCCTCATTTCATTTTTCTCGTGCTGCTTCGATATTTTTATCATAACAAACCTCACGTTCCTCAGACAGATCTGTTATTTTATATCCCGTTACTATCACACGGCAGCACGTCAAAGTGCCCTTATCTCTATTATAAACAAAAATCCGGTTTCGGCAACTTATTTAAAAAAAACAAATTCACCGATCAGATAAAAAATACCACTCAGCCAGAACGCCATGCCTAAAATAAAGGTCAGCAGATCTTCCATCTGAAAATTTTTCCGCAGATAACACAGTTTTTTTGGATTCTCCTCATTAATCCGGATCGTATAAATTTTTCCTTTTTCCAGCGATTTTTTTTCTTTCCGCGTAATCCTCTCCATCGTGCACTGGCGGAATTTTTTCTCCTGATAATGATAGGAAAACAGCGCATACGTTCTGACACGATCGCCCATTTTCTTTGTCACTGTTTTCTCAAATACCGCATCCACAGGCACCCTGCAATGGATGCGCGCACGCCATTTCCGAAATTCGATTCCAACTAACAGTGTCCCATACACTACCCCGATTATCCCCAGTAAAATAAATGTTACATTCATACTGGTCTCCCTTCCCAAAACCTCCTGTGTCACCCCGGCAGACTCTGTGCTACGCAGAGTGCACCCCAGCCCTCTTATGTCAAGTTAATGTCACAAACTTTTTTGAGCCAAAATCCCGCAAAGGCGCATAACTCCGTTGGGGTTATGGTAAATTAGTGTCAAGTCAGAGTAAATTGGTGGTAAATTAGTGTCAAGTTGCTTTGGGGAGGTTTACTCCTCCCCAAAAGCATAATTCCATTCAATCTCTACTCTCTTATCCCTGTAAATGATAACCTTTTTAATGAATACATCCACCGCTTCCTGCGTCAGCTTCTCCATCTGTGAAAAACGGATAATCTCTTTTATATCCTGTTTAGGCTGGTGGTATTCCTCCGTAAGCCTGCTAAATGTAAGCTCGGTTTCTTCTATTTTACATGACAGCTCCTGCATTTGCAAAGCAATTCCATCCGCCCTGCTGCGGTATTCTCCGGCTCCTATCTGCTTTACAGCATAGTTTTCGTACAATGTATCTTTCTCTGTCTGCAAACTCCGATACTGCATCCGATAATTACCCAGCTCTTTATTTAGTCTGCTCAATTCCACTTTCTGAAATTGTTCAAGACTCTCACGCTGTTTTATCAAATCTCCACGGCGCATCAACTCCCGGTACAATTCCGTCAACACAATCTCTTCCAGAATGTCTGCCCTAAAATAAGTACAGCAGTCCGGTATCTGCAGCAGGGAATGTTTCCTGCACCAGAAATGATTTGGCATCTTACCATTGTTTCTCTGCGGTTTATAGTTGATCGCATATCCACACCCGCCACAATATATTTTCCCTGTCAGTGGGTGTTTTTCCCGTTTCCTTTTCGTGGACTGTTCCGGGCGGTAAGCAGATGCAAGTGCAAATACCTCTGGCGTTACCAGCGGCTCGTGATGATCCGTAATTACTTTCCACTCCTCCTTTGGCACAGCAATCCCGTTTTTACTTCCAACAGACTTGCGGACTGATTTACCGTAAGCCATTTCGCCCAGATAGAAACGATTATTCAGGATTCTCCTCACTGCCGTATTGCTCCATGTATGATGCTCCCTTTCCATTTTCCTCTCAGGATGACGCATCTGTGTAACAGTCGGCGTCTGCTTGGCAATCAGCTCCTTTGCTATCTGCGTACTGCTCATTCCTTTTTCTGCCAATGAGAAGATATGGCGGACGATTTCTGCCTCCTTTTCATTGACAATCACCGTATTTTTTTCAATTTCACTCTTGGCATAACCAAAAGGAACCTGCCCGAATACATATTCCCCATTTGCACATTTATTTTGAAATGATGTTTTTACTTTGACCGATATATCCTTACTGTAAAGGTCATAGAGAAGCGTCTGGAAAGCAGTATCCAGCGGGGTGGTACTTCCTTCATGCTCCCTGCTGTCATAATGGTCATTTACGGCAATGAACCGCACTCCCATAAAGGGGAAAATCTGGTTGAGATAATCACCCAGTTCTATGTAATCCCTTGCAAACCGGGACATATCCTTTACCAGAATACAACTGATTTTACTCTGCTTTACCTGTTTTAACATCTCCTGCAGCCCCGGTCTGTCCATATTCGTACCGGAAAAACCGTCATCACAAAATTCTGCAACCTCCTGTCCCATTAGTTCAGCATCATTTCTGATATAATCTAAAAGCATTTTCCGCTGATTGGAAATACTGTTGCTTTCCCGCTGCTCTGTGGAAGCTTTACCGTCCAGGGCATCATCCTCTATGGAAAGGCGGAGATAGATTGCAATCTTCCTGCTGTCTGTCATTTTTTCACCTGCCTTTCCACCAGTGCATCACTGTATGTAAATAAGACTTCCACCCTTTTCCCTGGATACACATAGATTTTATCTATCAGCGATTCAATAAGCTCCCTGGTAAGTACCTGTTCATTCTTTAGTTTTATCAATGCACGGACTGCTTTCAGATAGGTTTCTCCGTCACGCTCAAGGCTTACTTCCTGCTCTCTGAAGTTCTTCTCCTGCTTCTCCAAATCCCGCAGCCTATTTTCTTTGCACATCTTATACTCCACATAGTCTTTCTGTGAAAGATTGCCCATGCGGTATGCCATATACTTATCACTTTCTTCCTCTGCAAGTCTTTCCTTTGCGTAAGTTACGGATCGAAGGCTCCGCTCCAGCTCCTGCTTTTTCTGCCAGATGATTTCTCCTGCCTTATCCAGATATATTCTCTTTTTTTTCAGACTGGTATCAAACTCTTTTTCTAACAGTGAAAAAAGAATATCCGTCAGCACATTTTGGGGGATACGGTTAGAGGACGGACAACTATCCGTCTTGGTCGCCCCGCCGTTTAAGCAGAAATATCCATCTATCCGCATCCTGCTGCCATCTGCATAGTGCTTCACATAGCTGTGTCTTGTCATTTTCCGCCCGCATACGCCGCAGTACAGCACCTTGTCAAAAATATTTTCTCCGATTGGGCAACCTTCCGTTGGATGAGCATGGCTTTTTGTCTGCTCCCGCAGTTTCCTCCTTACTCCGGCCGCTTCCTTCCCAATCTCCGGCGTGATCAGCGGCTCATGGGCTTCTTCTTTTACCACCCAGTCATCTTCCGGCTTGTGAATGCGGTTATTTTCATCCCTTGCAGTAATGCTGGTCTTTCCCTGTACCAGCTTTCCAGCGTAAGTGTCACTTTTAATAATGCGTTCCACACCACTTTTATCCCATCCTTTGTAAGCTGCATCCGGTGGGCAGTAGACCTCTCCCGTTTTGTGATAGACCGCCGGCGGATTGATCTTACGAGTGTTCAGATCATCCGCAACTGCCGTATAGCTTTCCGTCTCAATAAATCTCTGAAAAATGTATCTGACAATCTCCTCCGTATTTTCATCCGGTATCAGCCTGCGTACTTTGCCCTCCCAGACTGCTTTATACCCATAAGGTGCAGGACCGCCCACATAGGATCCTTCTTTTCTTCTCTGTGCCAGAGAAGCTTTCGCTTTCACGGAAAAATCCTTAGCATACATATCATTTACCAGATTCTTGATTTCCGATACCATCTGTTTCGTTTCATTGCCGCCTGCCCCGGTATCAAAGCCATCCGCCACGGCTATGAAACGCACACCAAGGAACGGGAAAATCTTCTCTATATAATTTCCGGCTTCCAGATAATTTCTGCCAAAACGGGACAGGTCTTTTACGATCACACAGTTAATGTCTCCCATGCGGACATCCTGCATCAGCCGCTGAAACGCACCCCGGTTAAAATTGGTTCCCGTCTTTCCCAAGTCGATATAACAGTCTGCAACTTCGATTTTATCCGTATGTTCTCCGTTCCATTCCTCAATGAATTTCCTGGCGATCTCTATCTGCACCTCTACTGATTCATTCTTTGAAGTTTGCCTGCAAACTTTTTTGTCTATATCTGCGGAGAGTCTGGCATAAATACCAGCCTTATACTGCCTGCTCTTTTGATTCTTAGCAGCACACGCGGGTGTGTTCGAACCTTTTCCCGCTGACTGCCTCTTTGATGTTCTTCCCATACTCATGCACTCCTTTCCCTGCCGCTTTCCTGCTCCGAAAGTGCAGTGACATATTCCTGCATGATCCGGTATTCATCCCGAAAATAAAACTCTATCTCAAGTCTTTTATCCTCGAACACATAAATCCGCTTTACCAGACTCGTCAAAGTATGCCGGTCAATTTCAGCAAGCTTCAGGGAATCCTGAAATTTTGCCAGCCTTGAAGCACTGACTACACCTTTCTGCAGCATCCGCCGTATCATGTCCTGTTGCTGTTCCTGTGCTTTCTCCAGTTCCTGTGCCTTACTCTGAAACTCCTTATGCAGACGTTCAAATTCTTCCTTTGTTACGACATTCTGCCTTAGATCGTCATAGAGTCCTGCGCAGAGACCGTAATACTTATCCTGCTCCTGTTTCAGCCGCGTAAGCTCCTTCTGGCATCCCGCAACTGCTTCCAGATTTGTCTCTTTTTCTTTCGCCTGTTCAAAAAGTTTACTCTGCGCTAAAAAGTCATTGGCATATCTGCGAACCGCAATGCCCACCAATTCCTTTAAAGTATTTTCCTCTATGCTGTGGCGGCTGCATCCCTCGCCCCGGTTTTTTGTGGAACAGATATAGTACACCTTATTGGATTCCTTATACCGGACTCTGCGCCGCACCATCTGTTCTCCGCAGTCCCCGCAAAACAGAAGTCCCATGAATGGACTTAAGCTTTTGCTTTCCGGGCTTACCCGTCCGTCCGTCTGAAGAAGATTCTGTACCGCTTCAAAATCACTGTCTGAAATAATAGGCTCATGGGTATTTTCCGCACGCACCCATTCTTCCTTTGGTTTCTCAACACTCTTTTTCACCTTATAATTGACTTTCTCTGTCTTGCCTTGCAGCAGGTGCCCCAGATAAACTTCATTGGTCAGGATACGCTTTACCGATGAACTGCTCCACTGTGAACCGGAGCCGCCGGTAAACCCGCCCCGGTAGTTAAGCCCCGTAGACTTTTTATATTCTTTCGGGGAAAGAATGTGCAGCTCGTTCAGCTTCTTTGCAATGGCAGACACCGCCATTCCCTCAATTTTCCACCGGAATATCCTGCGTACAATCTCTGCCGCATAATCATCCACCACCAGCTTGTTCTTATTCTCCGGAGACTTGCGATAGCCATATACGGCAAAAGGTGATAAGCATTCCCCGGCTTTCCGTTTCACTGCAAGCTGGCTTTTTACCTTGGTGGAAATGTCCCGGCAATAAGAATCATTGATAAAATTCTTGACCGGAATCACGATCTGGCGTTCTCCGGTGTCTGCCGATATGCTGTCGTAATGGTCGGTCAAGGCAATGAAACGCACACCAAGAACCGGGAATATCTTTTCCAGATACCTCCCGGCTTCAATGTAATCGCGCCCAAAACGGGACAGGTCTTTCACAACCACGCAGTTAACCCTGCCCGCTTCAATATCTTTCATCATTCTGTTAAATTCTGGTCTGTCGAAATTACTGCCGGAAAAGCCATCATCTACATAAATGTCATAGAGTTCCATATCCTCCTGTTCATTTAAAAAGGAACGGATCAACTCCCTCTGACTTCCTATGCTGTTGCTTTCGGCTTTAGATACGCCATTTATCATGGCGTTGCCATCATGCTCCGCTTTCACATTGTCATCTCTGGAAAGACGCAGATACATGGCGGCAAAGAATTTAGATTGTTCTTTCATGTTATCACTCCTGACTTTTTTGTTAGGGGGAAGCCGGTGGCTTTTCCATTCCATAAAATCAGGAGTTACGCTGATTTGTCCTGATATTAGGTTAGCATAGATAAGAGGATTTTTCAATCCAAATATAAATTTTTCAAATATGAATTTCGGATAACCTTTGCAGATATTCCGCCATTTTATCATCTATGCTGGCTCCGTCTTTTTGGAACCTGACCTTAACTACATAATCACCGATCCGATTGACATAGACATTGTTCGTCTGCCTTGCAAACGCATCCAGCTTCTTCTCCACAGGCAGGGATGTATCAATCTCTATGTCCCTCAAATCAGTCAGAGTGGAAATATCTACCGTCCTTATATCCACGGCAGCCATTTCTTCAAGTCTTTCCTTTGTCAGTTCCAAGGCTTCTCTCCTTTCCGGACAGCATAATCTTGCTGCTATCTAAGTCTATTCTTTTACCGGATTGTCCTATGCTATAGCATTTTCCTTATCCATAAAATAACTGTCTGCTTTCTTCCTTATGATAAAGTCTGCCACATCCATGAGCCTGTCCGTGACCGGCATGGTGGGCAGGGTATTCAGAATTTCTGCCCGGTATCTGCCGCGCAGGGATGCCCTGCTGTCTAAGATAGAAAATACCGCCGTGTCCTTTTCCCGGCGGATGCCGCGCCCGAACCACTGCCTTAGCTTAATCAGCATTTCCGGGATAATGATGTCCCTGCGGTATAAATCAAAGTCCTCATACTGGTTTCTCTGGTATTCCATGACCGGATCCGGCACGGGAAACGGCAGTTTTACTACAATTAGGCTGGAAAGGATATCCCCTGCAAGGTCAATTCCCTCTCCGGCACTGTCACTGGCAAACAGCACTCCGTTTCCGCTTCTTCTAAAGCTACTTATTACATCCAGTCTGCCTCTGCCCATGAGAAACAGCGGATAATCAGAAAGCTGCTCCTTCAGACCATAAAACACCCTCTCCATGAGCCAATAGGATGTAAAAAGGATCAGGGTATGCCCATGAGTGGCAGACACTATCTGCACTATTTCCTCCATGATCGCCTGTATGTATCTGTCATCCCGGATATTCGGAAACGGCATACGCTCTGGTATATAGAGCAGACCGTTACTCTGAAAATCAAAGGGTGAGGGCTTGCTGGTTTCCATGATTCTTGATAAAGCTGCAAAGGAAAGCCCTGTCATTCTCTTAAAGTGCCCAAAATCCCCCCGGACTGACATTGTGCCGGACGTAATAATAACCGGTATCGGTCTGCTCCAGATGTCACGGAATAAAACCTGTTCCAGTTCCATTGGAACCGCACACAGGGCAAGCCTGCCGTTCTCCCTCTTTTCCATCCAGCAGATTGAATTTCCGCTGTTTAGAAATACGGTCAGCTTGTCCGTCAGCTCCTGACAACGCTTTTTCAGGCCCTGCATCCGCATTTTTTGTCCGCTGTTTTCCTGATAGGATAAGGGAAGCTGCTCTAAAGCCTTTGCCATGTGCCTTATGTAAATTTTTTCCATGGAACCTATCACTATTTCAATCCTGCTTCCCTCTCTGGTGTGGTTTCCTGCTAAATCTCCCGCCAGTCTGTCAAATATCTGTCTGTTATATTCCGCAAGCTGACTCCGCAATACAGTAAGTTCATCCATGCCTGTGGTTCTTCTGTTCACTTCACTCAAACCCACGATAAATTCCGCATCCTGCTCGTCCCAGACTGTGCTGTACATCTGTCTTGCGGCATCTATCAGCTTGTGGGACTCATCAAACACCATTGCCCCATATCCCGGAAAAAGAGGTTTTCTGCCCTGCTTCTGTCCAATCAGATCGGCAAGGATATAATTATGGTTCGTAATCTGAAAATCAAAGCTATCCGTCATGCACTTTTTCTTAAAATTCATAAATCTGCATAAAAGCGAATAAGGGCATGACTTATCGCAGCGAAACACGTTGATTCTGCCTTTTACATAGGGTGTCAGAACGGTATCATCTAAATCAATTCTGTCAAATTCCTGCTCCCCAAGCCTTGCCAGTTCCAGTATCAGATCGGCATCCACTTCTCTCTGCAAATTTTTTATGGATGTCTCATATATCTTCAATCTGGAGTCACAGACATAATGCCGTTTTCCTTTCCGCACCACAAAAGATAATGGTTTGTCAATTACATGGTGTTCTAAAAGGATGCCGGATATCTGCGGTATGTATTCCTCTGTCAATGATTTCTGCATGGCTATGGTGGATGTTGATATGACTGCCGGAATCTTCTTATCTGAATAAATGTTATGTACCGTCAGTGCAAGGATATATGCGTGAGTTTTTCCTGTCCCCACTTCCGCCTCACATAAAGCCAGTTTGTTTTCCTGCAATGCCCGGAGCATTTCAAGAGAAAGTTCTTTCTGTTTTACCCTCAGATTCATTCCATGTTTCGGTAAAATCTCATCAAATAAATAAATTAATAATTCTTCTGCACTCTATGCCATCGTTACGCCTCCTAAAATTTCTTAGTGCCATAAAGCAGCACAGGAATAGGCTGGAAGGTATCGGTTTGGCTTTTTACTAACAAAAATGAGCTTCCATCCAGCCCATGATTTCTACTGCTTTATAAAAAGGTGTATCAGCCATCCTGCCAGTAAGCAGGCATCATAAAAGCCGCCCACATTCTTTCTCAAACGTGGGGGTGCATTTTCCCGTCACTTATGCGGGCCACTGGCGTGGAAGTATCATTATTTCCGAACGGTATCATCGCATCCTGCCCCACCACGGGCAGTAAAGCCACAGATATTTCTCGCTTGGAATAATCCGCATGGCGTACCCTGACTTGTGCTATCCGGCTCTCCGGCCGGTCGGATGTGTGCCTGATACACAGATATGAAGTTGTCAAAGTGCAGTAAAAGGGGACTATTTTGAACAAAAGAAAACCCCTTCACCTAATTCGCCGCTAGGTAAAGGGGGCTGCCGAAAAAAATTTTCATTTTATTTTAATATGGTAACGATAATTAGGAATTATCGGGTGGATTTCAGCAATCAAGTAGATGAGATGGGAGAGAATCTATCGTTATCTGTTGGAAATACAATAGAATTTGGATATAAGATAATACACAATTATCTAATATAAGAGCGATAAATAATTTTTAGTTATTCGTTACTTTCACTTATTGAAATTACATCAATTAAAAATGCATGAGGATAAGGTGACCTATATAGAAACCGAACAGAATATACACAAATTATATAATACAATCTGCCATAGCAAACTTCTTCCAAGTGAGTACGCAGTTATTTTTGTTTATAATGAGGAATCTCTTATTGAAGATGAGGAACATTCTTCAGAGTGCATTACACCCATTGAACGGGATATGATAATAAATTCTTTCCGGAAATCTGCACAATATGTATATGCCATAAATGGAGAAGATTCTTTTATTAGTATGATCTCCACCCTGAAAGAGAAACACCAATACATATTTGTATATAGTATGGCTCAAAATATAAACGGAATTGGAAGAAGAAGTCTTGTTCCAATTCTCTGTGATTATTACAAATTAAATAATATTGGTTCGAATTTCTTAGCATCTACTTTGGGGGGAGATAAAGAATTGATGTATAAATTAATTGCTCCTCATGTAGGTAGCAATATTCCATTTACAGTATATATAGACAAAACTATGAATTTGGAGCAAATTCTCAAAAAAATTAGAAGTGGGACATATATACTTAAGCCAAATGATGAATCAGCAAGCATTGGTGTTGAAAAAATTACTATTGCAAATGCAAACACTCCAGATATTTTAAAGAAGCTTGCAAAGTATCGAGAAAAACATGCGTATTTTTGTATTCAGGAATATATTGATGGCCCAGAAATAGAAATTCCATTACTATTTCATGAACATGAATATTACTGTCCAGGTTGTGTAGAAATTCTGAATTCTAGTCCGTCGGGCTATCTTGATTATGACACTGTTAAAATGGATGACTACTCATTTACAGAATATACAGGTGCACTCTCAACAAAACTCATAAATTGCAGCAAAAATGTTGCTAAAGCATTGGGCTTTGAAACTATATGTAGGATTGATTATAGAATCAAAAACAATATTCCATATATAATTGATATTGGAGCAAATCCTACCATTTCATTTCATAGTTCTACTAATTATATTTTTAGAAAACGTTTTGGCAACGCAAGTGCCGTTTACCAACTGTTATTGTTTATTGGTCTAGCTAATGCTAATGCCAAGTTATTCAAACCATCGTTCAATGAAACCAAATAAAATGGGATATTTATAAAGTGTATATTTCTTTTCAAAGTAGCACTCACTCCATCGACTCAACTGTTTCTGTAGTTGCTCAACACTCCAATTATTGTTTATATTTTCTTCTAAAAAGGCTGCCTTGGAAATTAAAAAATCACTATACGGAGCTAGCAGTCCGGGAACAATATATAAATCACGTTCACGTTTAAAATTATCCAAATCACCAGAAAGGAAATAGTATAACATCATGTTATGATGCATAAAGAAAAGATGATAAATATCTTTTTCGATTGAAAACATATGTTTACTAAGTTCAATGATTTTAGTAGAGTTTGCTATAGTATTTTCCACAATATAGGCAGCCAGCAAATTATTATTAATAATTTGCTGATCGCTAAATTCATACTCATCTACCATTTTATTTAATGCAGATACCTTGTTTACGAGCCATGTAGCATCTTTCGAATGACTAAGATAAGAAATAATTATATAATTATTAGTTGCTGATATAGCAACAGCATTTTTCATGAAAAACGTATTATTAAATTCTTTTCTTAGAATTTTGTACGCTTCTTCATACTCCCCACACATTCCTAAACTACAACTATAGTTAATAGCTGAGTATTTCCGTTCAATAGGATACCCCTCACTTAAATTGTATGCTCTCTTAGTTAGTGTCAATCCCTCATTATAATCATTGTAAAAAAGCGCATTTCCTAAACGAGAAAATTTTATGTCCATTTCCAATGATAATGAGGTCTTTCTTATATAGGTAACAAGGCGCTGTACAACTTGAGTAGTCTCGAAACTATCCTCTATACATGTTGAAAACACAAGATAATCAAAAATGAACGATGGATAATTTTTATATGTAGCACTTATCCGAATGTCTCGCAGCAATTTTCTATATAATTCATCAATTTTCTTTAAGAATTCCTGTGGCATTAGCTCATAGGAAACTTTGGCTATACTACTTAAGCCTATTAATTTATCTTCAGAAGACAAAAAATTTAAATCAGATAATCCTAAAAAACTTTGCATGCATAACTGTTTCGCATCTGTCTTTGAATAATTCAAAGTATCGTAAACATTATTTAATTGTGGAATATTAACTAGTGTTACATAAGGAGTTTGGGTTAAATATTCGGAAATTTGCTTCATTTTATATATAGCTGTTGTTTTTTTATCATAATAAATTGATTTTAAGCACAAAGAGATTTTTTCTGCATCACTATTACTCGCTAAAATACTTGCTAATGCCAGATCAGTATATTTGCTTGGATATTTTTCTTTTAGGTAACTTAAAATTTTTCTTTTAACATCACTGCCATAAAATTGTGCATGTCCTTGATAATATTTCCGTAAGAATTCCATTAAAAATCTATATTCATTTGGCACGGTGTTTTCAATAAGCCTTGAATCCACGCTTTTTTTCAATTCTACTTCACAACATATTCCTTTGATTCCAGATACATTTTCGATATCTTCATAACTGAAAACATCAAAAAGAAGACTGCATAATTTTAGAAAATCTAACAGCCTTTCGTCTTCGTCGTACCCCTCTTTTTGCAATATATCCTTAATAAATTTCTGCACTAATAGTTCGTTATTGTTTGCCTGGATAGGTTACAATTAACTGGACAGATTTTTTAAGGTCATATAATCTATAATAA
>OGER01000873.1_pt1 | contig 28387 bp, 23 predicted proteins | sample 1570691 | NCBI WGS metagenome assembly OGER01 (sample SAMEA2582143, study PRJEB24529) | metagenome | biome: Human gut stool | place: China | collected 2011
GGGAGCTCTATTAAAGTTACCCTTTTTTACCACCGATATGAAAAAGAAATTTTTTACTAATTTATGGTTGACTTTTCATAGCTGGTCTCCCATAAAGCAATTTGGTATTCTATGTAAATGCAATATTCTCTAAATCATCCTCTTTCACATGTTCCGACATGTCTTCAAGAACATCTTTCAGACTTTGAACCATCTGTTGATTGGTTACTGCTGCAACATATTTACGTTTTGCTACTTCACTTTCAATAATGGGTACCAGAAGATTTCTTGCATATTCTCTTCTATTTGAAGATGCATACATGTCTTTCAATATACTTCCATCTAATTTTTCTCCCAGTCTGTCAACTGATTTTTCTGCCTCCTTTTGATTTAATAAATAATCTTTTGCAAGTTTCTCAAATTCTTTCTGAATAATTCTAACCATCTCATCAGCATCATCTTCGATAAAATTTCCAAGAACTGTTTCCGTTGCCTTTCCTGCTGCAGCCCCTGCTACAACAGAACCAACCAATCCTCCCACAATTGTCCCGATTCCAGGCAAAATTGCTGACCCCACTGCTGCACCACCAATCCATCCACCTGTTCCTCCTGCAACCGTGGTTGCTGTATTAGCAAGATTTTTAAATAACTGCTTTCCAGATATACGTCCCTGAAATATATTTGCAATATCAAATGACGATAGTATCACCACTGTTGCACCTGCAGTTATTACATTTCCTCTCAGCAATTTAGCTGCACTTTTCATAGCTGCCGCACCATAAATATTGCCACCATCACGAAAAGCATTAATAAGCAGTGCTGATGCCTTCGGTCCCATAACAGAAACTATCGCTTCCGAACTTCCGACAAGTGCACTATTCAATCCTGCTTTTGACAGCTGTCCTGCAAGAACAGATGTAACAAATGCAGTTCCTCCAACTTTTAATCCTGAAGCTGTCGCTATCTTTAAAGACTTCTCGAGTTCTTCCCCGTTCCATAAATTAGTTGCCAATGCAATCATCGCCGTCACACCGAATGCTGATTTTGCAGCAACTGCTCCATTAGCAGCATCATATGTTATAGACTCCACAGTTCCTGCTTTTGCGATATTTCTAGCCTGTTCATAAGTAAAATGTCCTTTTCGAACAATATTTTCTGCTTCATTAATATCCTTTACACCTGGTACTTTCCCTTTTCGTATTTTATCTTGCATAGCCTCTACCGCGGCATCATATTTATCTGATGGGACTTCAATCTGCATTGGCTTTCCATCTTTCAGATATCTGAAATTTCCCTGTTCATCAAAGCATTCATTAACACAGGCAGAACCTGTCTGGCAATATTTTGATTGAATAAATATTCCATCTACCATTCTGTCTGCGCCATTTTTCACATTATCATCACCAACTATCTTTGCATCATGTCCTGTCAAATTATCATACAAATTGTTGGCTCTCTCTGCAGCAAATCCATGTCCCTGTCTTCCATGGAATTTTTCTTCTTCATATAATTTATTTATCTGACCATATGCTGCACTCGAAATTCCACCCGCCATTGCTCCATAATTTTCTGATTTATCAGTCTGTACATTTAACTTCTCAATATTATCTTCTGCAGGCTGTCTTATCAACGCAAGCAATTCTTTAAAAAAACGATACAATGGTGTTTTATTAAGATAAATACTTGTCCAATCTATTTTTGTTCCATCATACAATTTTATCTGCAATTCATTATTGCAGTCTTTATTCGCTATGTCATATAACTCAATATCTTCGATGTCGTCATACCAGATTTTCTTTGGTTTCTCTAATACTTCCAGATAATATACCTTTGTATCTGTAAATAAATATCCGGATTTTCCGCTTCCTGCAACTGTGGTGTCATAAAATCCAATTACCGTACTCTCATCTAATCCCGATGCAAATTTCTTTTTTGCATTGTCTAATTTTTTTCGAGAAATATCATTTCCTATCTGAAATCCAGATATTGTTTGAATTTTAGTATAGTATTTTTTCAATAACTCTATTTTTTCTTGATGTTGATCCATATGTTTCCTTTCAATTAATATTTTTAGATATTTGATAAATACTCTGTAACATTTTTATTTCACTCCATTAAAATGTATAATTCAACCCTTTTCCCGCGTTGTATATATTTCCTCTCAACTGATAAAATAAAAGTATTATTCAGGAGATTTAAACCATGAATCGATTAAAAGATTTAAGACATAAGATGGGGTTAAGCCAGCAGGCTCTTGCTGATAAATTGAACGTCAGCCAGCAGACCATCTGTAAGTACGAAAATAATACCAATGAACCGAATATCGACATGTTAGAAGCCATGGCAGATATTTTTGACGTATCTGTTGATTATCTGATTGGCTATTCTTCGTGTGCCCATAAAGTAGAGGAAGTGTCCGAGACGGCTCTCAATGAAGATGAGCTTGCCTTTTTAAAAAAATATCGTTCGATCAATCCTTCCTCCCGTGCTTTAGTACAACAATTTATGGATGAATTTTTACGTTTATCCGGTGAATAATTTTTCTTTTATTATAGCTTGTACCTAAGACACCATCTGTCCATCTCAAAAACTTTTTTAATTTTTTACAACTTCAACATAATCTCCCTGGCTTCGCAGCCACATATCAATGCCCTTGCCAAATGTTTCAGCCGAAATTAAGAACTTTCCGTTTTCCTCCTTCAGGATCTTTGCAGTCGGCAGGCGATCTAATATCGCCTCCACACTGGTTCCTTTATACCAGAACTTCGTACGCTGTAATTTCCCGCCATACATGAACTGTATTCGTTTTCGATATTCTCCTTCCTCAAACCGGTCTTTATACGGAATATTAAAGTGTTCATCCAACACCTGAAGTTCTAGGATCCGGTCGATCCGGTAAATGGTTGGAAACGCATCATTTGCCACATCAAATGCTTTTTCTTTATCGATCCCTTCAATATTTGCAGCCAGATAAAAATAAAATTCGGAAAAAAGGATTGCCTGCGGTTCTACCTTCCGCTTCACAACTTTTTTATCTTTTGTACGCTCATAACCGATCTCAATGCATTTTTTCTCATGAATTGCCTGTCCGATCTGCCACATCTTATCAATGAATACCCTGTGATGCTGCGGTTCAATGTAATGGTAACGCTCATTGGCAATCAGTTCACTGACAAGGCTCTGGTTCTGCGGCGGCACACAGCACTCGATCAGCTTATCTAACATCTGCATCATTTCGTCTTTGGTAAATGCACGGCTGTCTAACAATATTTTGGTAATAGCAAGCACTTCCTCGTTGGAAAAACGCATTCCTTCTTCCTGCTCAAGCCGATAACCATTCTTCCTTCTGTCATAGATCAGCTCATTCTGGATACCAAAATCATTGACACGTTCGTTCAGATAGCAACGGATATCGTCTAAGTCCCTCTGAATGCTTTTTTCATCCACGCCAAATTTTTGTCCTGCATCTGCTTTATTGATTACTTTGCCGCGTATCAAAAGATCGTACATCCGAAGAACGCGGTCTGCTTTGGAACTTTTATCTTTTGGTTCTTTTTTCTCCATAATTCCATCTCTCCATTTACTCTCTTATTTTTTATACCACGACATCAATACGTATTCTAATACTCTGCTTTGCTTTTCAAGTAATCTTATTTTAACATTCCACATGGTCATATATTGTACATGTGCCTTAATTTACTTCAGCAGCTCGCCAACACCTTTTACTTTTTTAAAGGATATTTCATCAATAATATTGAACTTAGACCAAAATGCTTCTTTAAAATGGTACACAATAAAATCATTTTCTCCGCAATCTGCAATCGGAATTATTCCTTTTGACTGAAAATCAACATGCAGATCTTTTTCTGCATTTAAGATTTCTTTAAAAGATAAAATTCTGACTCCATCATCAAAAAAAACTGGCTCATCACTGTTAGATATAATTTTTTTTATTAAATCTGGCAATTCTGCTCCATATACTTTTTGAATATCTAAAACCTTTTTTTCTTCAATCTTTTTTTGGGAAACACATTCTAAATATCTTTTTTGGGTCATTCATCCATTCCTCCTAACATTCGATTTAATGTACTGTATGGGCTATCTGCTGCATGCACTCCCTGCTTATCATAATGTACCTGTGCATTTAATGGTGTAATATTGGAAGCCTCATTCTTTCCACCCATACCTAATGGCTGTATATGATGTGCATCATAATCACTTCCTGCTTTGCGGATCAGATTGCCATTTGCAGAATATACATCCTGTTCATATTGGGGCCATTCCCGTCCGTTTACTTCCTCCCAATTTCTTTTTAACATCTCTTTCTTATCTGCAAATTCTTCCCGCATAAGTGCATTTTCTTCGGGTGTAATTTTCTTTAAATCACGCACATCAAACGGTTTATCTGAAAACGTATCTGAACATTCTGATTTTTCTTTCATATCTTTAAAATATGCATCCAGCACCTTTTCAAGATCCTTTTCCGGATCATCCGATTTCAGATCTTTCTCCACTGTTTCGCTCTTCTCAGATAATTTAACATTTTTTCTTTCACACTCATCTTTGTCTGATTCGGGAGTTTCCTGTTTGATCACATTATGTATTCCAATTTTGTCATCTTCCAAAATCTGGTCAAACTTAGCCAGTGCTTTCGGACTAAATTCCTGTTTTCCATCTTTTGTTCCTTCTATTTCCCTTACTTCTTTTATCCCATTTTCCATATACATATTTCCCCTCCCTCCTACATATAATCCATTAGTTTTTCAAATAAAATCCGTGAATCTTCTTTCCCGTCTATCTGTGCCTTCTCTCTTGTCAGGAGCGCCACAATTTTTTTCTGGTCATTCTCACTCATCAGAGCAACTTCCGGATCAAGGATTTCTTTCATAGTCTGATACCATATTTCAATATTTTCTTCCTGTTTTCTTAACATTTCGAACGCTGTTTCTGAATTAAAAATATGATAAACAACCTGACACCTTAATTTTTGGATCTCATCCTTATCATTTGCTTTTGTATATCTTATAAATGCAGCTTTGGTCTCCGAAGGTATTGACAATTTATACACTGCATCTGTAAGTTCTGTCACATAATTTTTATCCAGTTTATTCCTCTCATTAATCGGCATCAGCAGATAACGGATAAATACATTTTTATCTGTGTTTTGTTTTTCTTTGTTTATATATTGATAATGGGAAATATTCTTAAAATTTGTATCAATATTACATAATACCGGTTCTAACCAGTTATTCTGATAAACCGCCGCAACAAATGTTTTTAATCTGGACAATTCTAATATCTGATCTTCATTCAGATTTGCAGCTCTTCCCACAAGTTCCCTGTCCTCCATATCCGGCAGTCCCAAAATTATCTTGGTATTTGTATTCCGGATAACAGACATATCCATTAACCCAGGCGCCTGGTCAGCAATAATAAATCCTTCTCCATAAGTTCTCATTTCAGCGATCGAATTTGCAAGCATTTCCACTGATTTCCCAAGCACATTTACATTCTCGGCAGACTGCTCTGTGGATGTCCGTTTAAGTATATTATGTGCTTCCTCAAGCACCGTTACATGATTGAGTGACACATTGCTTCCAACGGCATTCGCCATACGATATTCCTGCAGCTTCATTACAAGCAGTCCCATAATCAGTGATTTTGTCTCTCCGGATCCAGTCCTGCTCAGATCAATAATGACATTCGAATCAAATAATTCTTCTGCAGACAGCTCATCATTTGTAAATATCTGACCATAAAGACCATTCGTCAGGGATTTTAATCTGGTACAAAGTGCTCCCTTATAATCGCCCTTACTATCGGATGAATATGCAGTCTCATTCATTACTACATTAATCTGATTTAATACATCTAAAAAAGACGGATATAAAGCATTTCCCTTTGTATCATGATATCTGCATTCAGAATTGGCCAGATTCCATCCGGCAACAACATATGCACGTTCCACTGCTTCCTTTAAAATTGCAGGCATTGCCGCATACATAGGCCAGCACACATTAAATATTTCAATCAGCCTGTCAATATGTTCTAAAACATGGATATCATCTGGAAAGCTGAACGGATTCATACGAAGTAAAGGCATTTTTTTATAATTTGTTCCAAATACCTTAACATTTTTATAACTGCAAAACCTGTCTTTATATTCTCCCTTAGCCGGTTCGATTACAAGGAATTTAACCTGTTGTTCTAACAGCTGATCCAAAATGGTATAAATTGCTGTGGATTTTCCTTTTCCTGTAGATCCGGTAATAAATGTATGCATTGTCAAACTATCTACATCTATTTTTACCTTTTGTTCTTTTCCGGTTTCTCCCTCATTATGCCCCATATGATAAAGGGTACCAAGATCGATCGCAGCACCCGCGCCACATTCTATATTTCTTCCAAACGGTGCCATCGGGACCACCGTAATTCCGGAAATTGATTTTTTCGGCAGACCGATCTGAATTGCAAGCTCATCTCCGCTTATAATGGATGCCGGTGTAACAACCACTTTATTTTCTCTATCCTGTAAAAATCTGGGATGCACCAAAGAACCTAAATATCTCCCCAGAATATCTGTATCCTCTGGTTTTGACCATGAATTAATATGAGATGCCTGCACACAGGATTTTTTTCCTCTCATTAACGCATTGTAATTGCTTGCAGCCACAAGCGAAGTTTCTCTGTTTTCCGCAATTACATAAGCTGCACAATCAAATGCCCCAAAACTTTCACACTCATCCAGCCGCTGTAAATGCTGGTCAATTTTATCCAGCAAAGCCTTCACCGAACGGTTTTCATATGTAAGCTGTAAGCTCTTTCCCGCAGTTTTTGCCGTAGAAACCGTATCTGTAAATGTACGGCTTCTCTGGCTTGTCTCCATTGTTGAATTCGTTTTACCAGTTGTATCTGCTGTGCTGCTGTTTTTTCCCATGTTAATGCCAAAATTCAATCCAAGATTAATGACTCCTGCATGAAAACCAATCCCTGCACCTGCACTGCCTCCAAAATATTTTCCTCTTGATCTGGTCTTGCTCTGTGTCATGGCAATCCCATTTGAAATTCCTTCAGATATTCCATTTGTTTTTGCTTTTGACAGAGATAACGTATCGTTTTCATTAAAGGTTACCATGCTCCTTGCAAAAGTAGAAAGCTGTGTATGAAGCATTTCATATCCCTGCTTAATGATCTGGATTTCCGTAGTATCTACCGGATCAGCCAGCATGACAATTGTATATTTTTTCCCTTTTAGAGAATCCGTCAGGTTCTCAATTCCCTGCACATATCCTTCCGCACTCTTATCATCTTCATCACGAAGTGCCACAACCCCGGATACTGCCGAATAGCAGTTTCCTTTTTTCTTTAAAATATCTTTTCGGAACTGTTCTACTTCATCACTCGATATTTCTTCTAATTCAGACCCGGTCAGATTTCCTGTTAATGCCCCATGAAATGCCTCTGCATTGGCATTTCTTCTATTTCGGCTGACCTCGTTATGATTTCTGGCATTTTTTGACAGAATACCTAAATAATAGTCAATTTTATAACCATCACTTTTTATGATTGTTACAATACTGCAGTCAATGGAGGATGCCACATTCACAATGGTTGTTAATTTATTTAAAAAGTTTTCCTCTCTGTTTATTACCAGCTTCGTGAGTTTATAAAACCTGCCACACATAGCAATATCCACATCAATATCTTCCTCTGAAGGCTGCACAATATCATATGTTTCTAAACGGTCAAGATAACTTTTTGTAATAATCGCTGCTGCATTATTTAACGAAGTGTCTAATGTCTGACTCAGTTTATCCTGCGCAGGCTGTATCTCATTTTGCATAATCTTTCCTCCGTTTACGCTTTTAATTCCGATAATTTTTTATCCAGAATCGCAGCATATTCCTTATATGCAGCAATCTCACTTTCTTTGTTTTCGCATTGACTGATCAGGCTTTCAAACTCATCTGTAATTTTGTTTAAAAGGCTTTCCTCCACTTTCTGACCAATAGCAGACATCTGCGTTTCAAATTTCTTTACCTCTCCGTCTAACCTGCTGCACATTTCTGCATAAATATTTGAAATTGCTTTTGACAATGCCACAGATAAATTTGTTTTTTCCTGTGCAGAAGTAAGCTCTCCATTAAATTTACCTGCAATTCCATTCATAGCATCCGAAATATCCATATCAAAAACAGGAAATTCAATCCTGCTGACTGTCTCCTCTACCATAATACGAAACAGTGATGAATCATAATTCTCGCTTCCCATATCGAAGTTATTTATCACTACGTTTAACAGTTTACGTTTTATCTCCCTGATCTGAAGTGCTTCACTAAACACCTCCTCAACCTGATTGCAGGCCTCCAGGGCATATTTTTTCAGATTCTCGACCGCATCAGCCGCTATACAGTAAGAATAGTGTTCCTCATATGTATACACATGTGTCTTTTTCCAAACCCAAAATCCTGTTGTATAAGAGCCCGTATGTGTCTCTGTTCCGGTTCTTTCTCTTATATTTAAATAATCCTTACTGGAATCACGCAGTTCCCTGATTCCAGAAGCTTTTTCTTCTTCCAGTTTCGCATTCAGTTCTCCAAAAACAGATGCGATATCCGCCTTAATATTATTCATCTGGCTTTCAACCAGCTGCTTTTGTTCTAACAACTGCTCCTTTTCATTGCCCTCTAAAAGCTTAATGCGCTGATTTGTTTTATCCAGATACGATAATAAAAGATTTCTCAGTTCTTCTACCGCATCCGGTATGAATCCCTTTGCTTTCGCTTCAAAAATATGTTCTTTTTCCTTTACTGCCTCCTGGAATAATGCTTTAACTTCATCAAAATTTCCAAGCAGCTTCAGATCCGAATCCATATCTGTCGAGAAGGGATGGATTGCGGAATACATATTTTTTTCTTCTTTCGTAAACTCGCTTTCTGCTTTGCCGATCATATTATATGCCAGTGAAGATATCATAACTGGTTTTGCACACTGCTTTATTACTTCGATCAATTCCGGAGAACTTTCTCTTTCCTCTAAATCCTTTACAAATTCTTCGACTTTTGCCTTCGCTCTTTTGGTCAGTTTCTTCTTCACGATCCTGCATGCTTTCGGAACATTATCTGTGGTGTTTTCGTCATCACCAAAAATGTCATCCTCTTCCTGTTTTCTTAAAACATCCCTGACTCCGCTGTCATAACGGCTTGCGATCAATACCAGTTTTTTCACACCTTTCTGCGGAAGCTGGCTTGATAGTAACACCCAGTCACTTTTATCCAGAAATCCTGTCGATGGACTTAAGAAAAATACAACATCACAGACTTCCATAAACTCTTTTGTACGAATCGTACGGGATGCGATCGGGTCATTTAATCCAGGAGTATCTACGATCGACAATCCCTTAAATTCTTCCTTATTCAGATACAATGTAACCGCCTTTACGATAGGTGTGTATTTACCATCTTCGCCCACATAGTTATTTAAACCGGAAACTAATGCATCATAAGACTCATATTCTAATATATCCCTGCCCTTTTCAAGATAAGGAACCGGATCTACCCCATTTCTTCTTACCATTTCAATAATCTCACGTGCAGAGGTATAGATCTCATCCTCCAGATCCACACACGCATTTTCCTCAAGTATCTCCCACTCCTCTTTCGAATAGTACTCAATCTGTATGATATTTTTATCTGAATATTCCATCTTGGTCAAAGTGGCTGTCTTAGGTGTCGGAGCTTTCGGCAGCACTTCTTTTCCTTCAAAAAGAAGTGTATTCAAAAAAGTTGATTTTCCTGCTTTTACCTGTCCGATCACACCAATGTTTAACATCCTGTCTGTACGATAAAAATCTTCTGTTTTCTTTTTAAAATTTGATACCAGTCTCTGCAGTTCATTAATATCTTCTGTTCTCGCATGTCCGCTAAGTTCTGTGATCATTGCATCCGTATTATCAATAAATGCCTGAAACTCCTTGTTATCTTCTGTAAATACCGCCATCATATGCCTTCCTTTCCCTATGTAAATGTTACATTTTTATTTATTTATTTTCATTCGTGACCATAGAATATAAACTATCATAATCATCAAAATAAGACACCACATAGATTGCCATATATTGATCCATTTTTCCCTCTATCCTGCTCTTCTCTTCAAACTCAGCATAATAAACAATACCGTCACACGGCGCTAATATCACACTTTTCTGCTTTTTGGTCTTAATCTCATACCTTTCTCTTACAAAAGTCCGTTTATCATATTCGAGAACACAATCTCCTTTTTTTACAAGGCTTCCGTTTTCTAACTGCATCCTAATGATTGCCGGTTGTCTTTTTTTCCCTTCCTGCTTTGCTTTACTTTGACCAAAAAATCCCATACTACCTGCATAGGCTGCTTGTTTCGTAAATACAGTTTGTGCATACTCTCCATCACTTTCATCCTTTTTCATCCAGCGGACAGTACAAATCACATCACATTTTATTCTCTGGTCTCTGATCCACTTCTGTGAAATATAGTCCATAAACCGGTCTCGCCAACGCTCTGGTGTATCTGTTTTTATATCCTTTAATATATCCATATTATCCACCAGTACACTTTTCGCAACCTGCGCGATCACACGGATTTCTTCTTTATCACATTCAAACATATGTGCAATATCCGCGACAACCGGCATATATTTTTTTGCTTCTTTTGACAATCCAGCTACAATACACGCTTCTGTCAGATATGTATACTTTTGATCCATCAAATCCCTGGACAGATTTCCCATATTCTGTTCATCAAACCCAAGTCCTGCTTTATAAATATCCTCTGCGGACAATTCCAGCCCGATTCCTTTTGACAACCTGCACAGATACAACAGTCTGTCATAACTATCCTGTGTATCAGCTACAAAAAAATACGAAAGACTGCTGATCACCATTTGCCGGACATGCTCTGCAGCCTTTAAGAAGGTTTCATTCTTAACCGGATACTGATATGCCAGCCTGGTGATTGCTGCATAATTTTCTTCCTGTTCCTCCTCTGTCTGCGGTTTCATTTTTTCGATTTCCAAATGAAGCTGTTCTATACGTGCTTCTATTTCTCTTAATTCTACCTGTATATCTGTAAGATTCATACTCACTCCCTGCTCTCTTTGATCCTTCTCTTTATGGAACCATGTTCGATCCCTTCAATATCGGAATTGATTGTTTTGATCCCTTCTCTGATGTCACGGACATTTTGTTCCAGTTTACGAACTTCCTGTTGTATGTCTAATATGCTTTTCATTTAAATATGATCCTTGATATACCTTTCTTTATCTCCTTCAAATATACTGGTTATACCTCCAATACACTGATTATTTTCCTCTTCCATAACCTTTGCAAAAAAAGATCCTGCTATCATAGCATTTTTTCTCTTTCCACCATGAATGCAATTACAGTTACGAAACATATTGTTTTTTAAGATAAACCGATCCAGCCCTCCAATCCACCTACCTCCAAAACCTAGATATTCTCCCATCATTCCTAGAAACGCGCCATTTTTTCTAACATCAGTATCAGAAACCGATTCAATATAACATTGTTCAATTGAATTTGCTTTAAATTCCACTACACTATCGTTAACTCCAAGAAGCAAAAATACCCCTCCATCCTCTGATTCATTTTCAAAGCGCTGGTCATCATTATAAACATATCCGCAATTTCTAAACTCACACGCTGTAACTACAAAATGACTCACATGATCTGCAATCGCCACACGATTACCAAAATCTTCACATACACAATTATCAAATGTTACACTGCCAACATTATTCATTATAAAATGTTCCTTATCACCATACATTTTACAATTTCGAAATACAACCTCATCACATCCCTCAAAAAACCAATCCTCCTTCAAATGGATATTCAGATTTTCAAACACAACCTTCTTTGCGTCATACCGCATTGGAAATGAAATATCATACACCTGATTTACATCCGGAGAGCAATATCTTGTTTCATCCTGTAAATCAATGATTGCTCCTGCATAATAGGATTTAATATAGTTTAAAAAATCATATGTTTTCGCAGACTCAGCGATCCAGTTTTTTGCCTCATCATAGTAAGCAGACTCCTGTGTAAGCACTGACTTTGCGATCTGGCTGACTGCCTCAATATCTCTCTTTGCCACGCCGGAAAGTTCAAGCAGTTCCGCAAAATATTCATAATTTTCCTGTGCCGCATTTCCAATTTTTAATAAGATCAGACCATCAATCGCAAAATAAAACTTTATGTTTTTCTCCTTCATGACAGAAAAGAATTCCTGCACATCTGTCTCCGATATCTCAAGTGCCATTCGCATCAATTCTTCTGCCGGTTCCTCTGCTCCCATCCCACAGGCGATCCTGTTTAAATATATGATCTGCATATCTGATGGATCATTTTTATACTGAATGACTGTACCCAAAAGTTTTAAGTATAACTTTTTTATATATTCATCCAATCCACTCAGTGTTTCGTTTGTAACCGCATATTCTTTTGCTTTTTCCGTTTTAATCATCTCCCGTATTTTATCAATTCTCTTGTCCAATTCATCCATGGCTGTATCTCCTAACTTCGTTTCATCAGTGATGTATATTCTTTGGAATTTTTATACACATCATTTATATGAATCTGTTCTGGCGTGATATTGCAAACCTCCATCATAACATCTGCCAGTTCTTTCGCGTACTCACTGCCTCCGGCTTTTTTTTGAATGACTGGTTTCACTCCCTCAAACGTATTACAAAGCATATCTGTGATCGAATCATCTGTCTTGATGCCCTTTGCTTTTTTATATTCTTCAATAAGCTGAAGTGGGTTCTTCACCTTATCTGTCAGAAGATCTATCTCTGATGGCTCCGGCATTGCAATTCCAACAATATCAGAGATAAATTTAATTTCTGCAAAAAATTCATCCTGTAGTTCTTTTAATTTTTTGCTGATATTTTTCAGTTCATTTACATTCTTCTGTGCATCTTTTACCATAAGCTGCAGCGGTTCTAATATTTCACTGTCAACATCTTCTGCGGATAATCTGGTAAGAGACGTATTTAAACGAGTCAGTTTTCTGCCTTCTTCATCAATCTCATCCTCATAAAATTCTTTGCAGCGGACAAAAAGTACTTTAAAGTTTCTGGCAAAGTTTGATTCGTATACCTGATTATTCCACTGCGCGATCTGTTTTTTTATTTTCTCAGTATCATCCTCTATAAATTTTTGAAGTTCTTTATCTTCCACCTGCTCTAACTTACTGGTAAATGCAAATACATCTGCATATCGAATTCCTCTTAAGTCCAAGGTAGCTCTGATTTTTTCCATAATGGACTTCAGATCGTTCAGATTCTTCTTATCCGCTTTATTTACCACGATAAGTTTCGGAATATCTTCCCTGAGCGTTTTTATAAACTTAATGTCCTCCTCTGTGATCGTTCCTGCGTCTGCCTGTACAAACCACAAAATATAATTGCTGGAATTAAGCTGTCCTCTTGCAATCTGTTCATCCGTTTTTGCAGAATACTTTTCCGAATCCGGCTTGGAATATCCCGGTGTATCCAGAAAAGCAATATTGTCGTATTTATGCAGCGGTGTCGAGAAAAAGATATTTTCCAATACATGACCAAGCGTCACTGCATCGGTTACTTTCTCATCCTCCTCATCCTCTAATTCTCCAAACCCATGTGCGATTTTCTTTATGTCCCGCGGCTGCATCGATACCTTTGCATCAAATACATTAATTCCCATCACTTCATGTTTTTCCCCTTTTACAATATAAGTCGGAACTGAAGTTGATGGATCAATGTCAGCCGGAAGAACTGATTTTCCCATTAATGCATTCAAAAAACTGGATTTTCCACTGGAAAAACCTCCGCCAAGTGCCACTATATTTTTTCCGATCAATTTATCGTAAAGAATGAAATCCCTGAATTTTTCATATTCTGACTTAAAATCTGTATACAATTCGTAAAAATCTTCCGGTGCATTTTTCTTTAAAGTATCCGGAATTTTTTTATGAATGATCTCCTCGATTTTCGATAGATCAACGCTTAATTGACTTCCCGTATTCTGTCTTATAATATTACAGAGCAGAGTAAAATTTCCCACCAGTTTTTCATACACTTCTTCATCGTAAGCCATCTTTCATCTCCTCGATTCTCTCTAAATCTGTCTTTATTCCTGTTTCTAAATTTTCTTTGGTCTCTTTCTCCTCATTCATTTTCATCCTTACATCTTCCATTGCCTTTTCGATCGTATCTCTTTGATTTTTTAATTCATCTTCTATGGATGTATTTACAAGCTGAATCTGTTTTGTAATTGTCGTCTCAATACCTTTTGTAACATCATCAATTACCTTTGGAAATACCTCATTACGAAGTTTCATCCGAATATCATTCTTAGCCTCTTCCCGCTTTTTATCTCCTCTTAATTTTGTAAAAACTCCAACTATCAATCCAAACAGCGGTCCACCAAGCAATGTTGCTGCCGCAACTGCCACAATATTAGACGTCATGCCCTTGTTAATTTTTTCTGTATCAAACGAAAATGAAACATGTACATCCCCAATGGATTCGCTGTTGAGCGTTTTTTCCACTCTTTTCAGATATTTTTCCACCTTAGGTATAAAGTTTTTCTTTACACTCGCCGTAACTGTATTTCTGACAACAGAATTGAGGTGATCACTAATACTCTGTCCATTCATTGTCATTGCAACCAGTGTGTTTTCATCCGCCTCCATAGCTCTTTGCACATCATTTTTGATTTCCTCTACACATTCTGAAATTTCTAGTCCGAAATTTTCCTGTTCTTCTGCAAATTTTTCATCCAATGAGGATAATTGCCTGTGAAGTTTTTCCTCCTTCTCATCCAGTTCTGATTCTGTCAGCCGGCTTCCATTTAAGGTTGTATTCAAATAGTTTTCTGTGTTTTCTATGATTGGCAGAATCAGTTTTTTATATTTTTTTGCAAGGATATTCTGCGACTGTTCCTGAATATTGATCAGGAATTCTTCCAGATCACTTACCTCTCCATCACGGCTGCTGGTAAAACAATATTCTATCTCCCGATCCCCCACATAACGTTTCAGGCTTTCTTTCATTTTTTCAAAGACAATGTCAAAATCATCATTTGCCTTATCATTTTTTGTGATCACAACACATAATGGCATATCATGCAGGCACAGTTCTTTTAATATTTCACCTATGCTGCTCCTTACGATCATATCATCTGCCGGAAATGTAATGATGTATGCAAGACTTTGCGGCAGGTAATCATCAATTGCCTTATTATGTACCTCAAAACCTGATTCAAATCCCGGCATATCCACTAACATAACATCCGGTATTCTTTCCAGATTTCCATTTTTCAACTTAATTCTTGCACATTTTACAGTTCTTGCATCTGCTTCATATTCCCTGAAATCATCCATTGACATATCTTTGTATGTACCATCATTCAAAAACACTCTGACTATCTCATCTAATTCTGTATAAACAATCTCTGTCGGAATCGCTGTCTCTGGGGTGATATCTTCTTTTAGCAATTTTCTGCTATATCCTAAAAATGTATTTATCAATGCACTTTTACCAGAACTGAACTTACCAATAACTGGTGTGCAGACTTTCGCATCTGTAATTTCTGACTGCATCTGTAAAATATTTTCTATCGGGATTCCATATACAGTATTTATTTTTTTGAGTATTTCTAATGCCTCTAGTATTTTTTCCATCTTCCGTGCTCCATCCTTTTGTACATTTTTGGTAGTTAAAAACTACTCTTTATTATATTAAATTGTCTGTTAAATTTCAATGAATACACACACAAATCTCTCAAAATCACATCATATTTGATTTTATTCAAACTTATTTTATGATTCAATGAGCAGGTATTTCTACCTGCTCATTGTCTTTATCCAAAAATAGATGAAAAAATTCCTTTTATCGCTCCGACTGCTCCTCCTACCATTCCTCCTACGATTTCTCCCGGTATTCCCATGACTGCTGCGCCGATCGCACAGCCTGTATCAACACCATCAGAAATACAGTCCCATACAGTATCACCTAATCCGCTCTCGATCTCATCACAATATTCGCTTTCTTTATCATCATGCAGCCAGTTATCTTTGTCATCATTAATGTGATCAACAAGTGCCAGCCTCTTTTCCCTGGGAATCGCTTTTATAATATAATACAAAAGTTTTGTAAGATTATATGGTTTTCTCTGCTCCCCATCTTCTTTGTATCCTGCACAATAACAGATTGGTCTGATATCGAGTCCTGTTCCCTCTTTGATTCTTTTTTGCACGGAATCTGCCTTTTTCTTCAGAAACTCTTTTAAAATTTCATCCGGCTCATTCAATGCTGCATCCCAGTGTGTCCCTTTCATTGCAATATCTGACTGATTTAACGCGATCAAAATCCTCTCCTGCGCTGCTTCTTCTCCCAGACAGGGAACCAGTACTTTATTGATCAGATCATACGATGTGCCAAGATCTTTGGATGAGGCATCCAAAATTACGACAACCATATCGATCAAAGGGTTGCAGTTCTCATCCATTTCATTCAATTTCTTAATTATATCTCTGGTAATTTTCTTATCATTCTCCACACCATCTCCAAGTCCAGGTGTATCCCAGATGATCAGGTTATCCAGTTCATACTTGTCTATGCAGGATGTTTCCGGATCCACACCCACTCCTACTTTGGCAACCTCCATATGAAACAACGCATTGATCGTAGAGCTTTTTCCACTGCCCGTCGCCCCTGTCAACATAATATTTACTTTTTCTCCACGGATTTTTAATAATCTTGACAGCTTTTTTGTTTTTTCACTGTCTTCTATATCCGACCTCATAATATCTTCTTCCAGCAGATCATAAATACTTTTTTCCCGTGAATTGATATTTTCTTCCGATGATAATGCTTTTATTTCAATTACTCTCTCTTCGCTCATGATTTTTCCTCCGACCTATCTGTATTTTATCTGTATAATCAACTCATTACGACTCATACCTTGTCACCAGCTCATACGTTCCATCAAATCCTGACGAATCCGTGACAATCACCGCATTCTCCAGCACTGTCATCCTGCCGATCACCGCATTGCCTGTTTCCTGATAAATAGCATACTCATTTACATCCTGTTTCCATAATTCTGCTTCGATCGTACCCATGGCAGTGCTGATGGAAATCGTACCTACTGTATCTCCCTCCTGCTGCTCGCTGATCGATACTTCTGTACCAAGAGAAATATAAAGTGTTGCATCGCTTCCCTGATACTCACCGGCAAAATTTTCCACTTCTCCCTGCGCATACTGTACAGCATCCGTGCTGCTTTCTGTATCTTTCTCCGTATCATTTAAGGCATCCATCATATTTTTCATCCAGTAAATCCCGGTGATGATCCCACTCTCATCATTTTCAAACATGACACCTGCCATCTGATCCTTATATAAATAAATGATCACATCTGCATCATCTCCGTAGTAGGTGTATCCATATTTCGCCAGTTCTTCATCCGAAATATCAATAAAATCACTTCCAACCGTAACCCCCGCAAAATCCATCGGATATTTTTCGGTTTCAAGCAAAAAAGCATTGATCACGCCATTGTCCGCTTTTACCATGATATCTTCTGACGCATCACTGTAAGTTTCGCTGTCATCCGTTGATAGCATATCACATACCTGCAGCAGATCATCCACATTACCGTCAACATATTGGGCAATCTCAATCTCTTCCGGTTTCTGCTGTTCTTTTACATTTTTATCATCATTCTGAGCTTGTGCAGCATCCTGATCCTGTACATCACTTTGATTTTGTGCAGCATCCTGGTCCTGTACATCACTTTGATTTTGTTCTTCACTCTGAACTGGTGTATTATTTCCCAGATTCATATTTGTATCATTTTTATCCGGTATCACAAGTAAAACAACTGCGATCACAGCTACTGCAGCTGCGGCTCCACCTATTATCAGTGGAAGTTTACTGTTATGCTTGTTCGGATTACCAACTGTCGTATACATGACAGATTCATCTTGTGCTTTTACCGTTTCTTCCAGTCCGGCTTCATTTGCTGTTTTTGTCGTTTTTTCCAGTTGGATTCCATTTACTGTCTTTTCATTTTCTGCGGTATTTTCTGCATTTTGTTTCTCTTGCAAATATATGCTTACGTCATGGGCGATTGAAATTTCATACTGTTCTCCGGCCGAAGCAAGCCGCAGCAGATACGGATATTCTATCTTTTCAATTCCACTGTTTTCCACCACTTCGCCTCTGATGCCCTTTCGTTCCAAAGTAATTGTTTTCTTTGCCAGCGGATTTACCCCCATAACATAATTTCCACGCTCAATATAGATAAGCCTTTTTGTGGTGATCACCAGGTAACATCTGGCATATCTTGTCCCTTTAAAAAATTTAAAAAGACTGCTCATTCTCGCATCAAAAAAATCTACAACCTCTTCCCCATCCTGCAGAATCGGCAACAGATCTTTTCCCACTTTGTTTGTTCCCTGCATCAGGAAACCTGTTCCATCGGCAATTTTCCTTTCATTTATTTCTCTTAATTTCTGATTCAATTCCTGTTTTGTCATATCTCTGCATCCTCCCTTGTTTTGATACCTCTATTCTAACAAGGCACATGGACACATAATGTACATGTGCAAAAAAAGAGCTTCTGCCATGTTTTCACAGCAAAAGCTCTTTTCCTATTTCTGATAATTTTCAATCTCACATTCGTGTTCTTTTGTTTTCACATTATAGTTAATACCAACCAATAAAAGATTACCCTGATAATCCTCCAACGACCGGCAATAATTTTTTCCCTTTATCTGCTGTATCGCACCAGAAGCTGTTTTATCCCATTTTAATTCCACCACCAATGCCGGCTTATCTGCAAATTTTTTCCGTGGAACGAACACAAGGTCTGCAAATCCCTTTCCGCCTGCAAATTCACGGTGTACCGTATAAAAATTTCTTGCCGCATATAATGCCAGAGAAATCGTATAGCTTAAAGCATTTTCATCATTGTATTGTATATGGGATGTTTCAAAGTGAGCATTTTTTATTCCCTCTGCAACTTGCTTTGGACGATTTTGCCAAATTGCATTTAAAGTGTCTGATGAATTTTTCAGTGCCTTTGAGACCTCTCCCCAATCCGAAACAGACACAGAATTGACATACTCCGAACGCACCTCATTATTGGGAATAAACACACATTTATTCGTATTGTCATACCCCAGATAACCAAGGTGTATCAACAATGTCAGTACATCATCTTCTGTCCGAAACGTTGTCATGTCATTTGTAAAACTTCCTGTATTGACAGAGACCGATTCCCCTGCGAGCATACTTAAAATATCATCTTTCAGACTGTCAAAATTCATATCAATATAAACCTGAAGTGCCTCAAAAGTTTCCGTCTGATTCCAATAATTTTCAATTTTCTTAAACCGCATACAGTTTACAACAGATTTTGGATTATAAACCGAAGATTCTTCCGTAAAAGAATAACCATCATACCAGCTTTTTACATCTTCCATATCCATCTGATACTTTTTACAAAGTTCCACCACTTCCGCTTCTGTAAAACCAACATACGATGCTAAGGGTCCGGGTTCAATCATGGAAAATTCATCAAACATATTTAAAGCTGAATGTGTTCCATATTTTTTTATTGGAAGTATTCCTGTCATATAAACCAGATGAATATAGGCTTTATCCTTTAATAAATCCCTTAAAAAATCAAGATACTGTTCCTGCTCATTTTTATGAAACTTTGCCTCACGAAAAATACAATCCCATTCATCAATAATAATAACAAATGGTATTTTAGAATAACTATAAACATCCTGCATAGTACGTGTCAGATTTGTATTGTCAAAATAACGATAATCCGGATATTTTCCCAGAAGTTCCCAAAGAACGCTCTTGCGAACCAGTGAGATCATTTCTTCCATCGTACTGCTCTGACTTAAAAACTCCTGCATATTCAAAAAAATCGTATCATATTGATTCAGATACTTTTCAAAATCACTGCTCTTAGCAATTTCAAACCGCCTGAATAACTCTTTTGAATCACATTCACAGCTATAATAGGCAGCTAGCATGTTTGCAGCGATAGACTTACCAAAACGCCGAGGTCTGCTGATACAAAGATATCCCTGTTGTGTGTTAATCACTTTGTTTGTATATTTGATCAATCCTGTTTTATCAACGTAAATCTCAGAGTTTACAGTCTTAAAAAAACTTTCCATCCCTGGATTTAAATAATTCCCCATTTGGCATCCTCCCGGTCAGCAAACAATGTTTCGACTCTCCTTTTATTGCTTTATTATACGGCATAAAAAATATACAAACAACATAAATCTACTCTTTCCTCTTCTCCCTAAGCTCTAACACCAGCTCATACACTTCCGGCCTGCGTTCCTTCAAATGCTCATCCAGCAGATGCCTGCGTTCCTTAAAGCGCTCCGCCAGTTCCGGATGCTCTTTTGCAATACGGTCATGTACTTCCTTCCGGTGTGCCTCAAGTCTGCCTGCAAGCGTTACCTCATCCTTGCCGGAGATATTAACGATTTCCTTTAAATGTTCCTCTAAATGTTCGAGCCACTCATCTTCATCCAGTGCCTCCATATGTGCCCATCTGCCATGAAACAGATTTTCAACATCCCCCGTCTGCTTTAACTGCTCAATCTGAAGTACGATCTGTTTTTCGATCTCATCTTCCGTCTCTGAACCAAATGCCCAGACAAACTCCTGGACACGGTTATCAGCACGTTTTCTCGACGCACTGCGCTCCACGTTATCCACACCGCCTTCAAGCGGATAAGGTCTGTTGATTCCCATATCTTTTAATGCGATATGTATGGTTCTTCGCACGCATCCCTCCTCTATCAGATAACCGAGTCCTAATTTCCGGAGCTGCTCATTCACATCTGCAATGTGCTCCGTCATGTAAAAGCGGATTCCCTTTTCCTTCAAAGATCTGTATAAAATCTCCAGACGGTCTGCCGCCGTGATATCCAGGCTTCCGATACCTCCTGCATCTAAAATAACTGCTTTGGTATCGTCTTTGATATGCTCCTCAATATCCTTCTGCAGTACCCCGATATTTGCAAAAAACAAATTGCTGCTGAAACGGTAAATCAAAACTCCCTCCACCGCATGGATCTGGCTGCCTTCCCGCAAATCCCTGAAATGCTGATGGCCGGGCTGGATTCCCAAGAAACATCTTGCCGGTTTTGAAGTACGGATGATCATTTCTGTAAAAGAAAGGATAATTCCGATCAAAACGCCGTTAATCGTGCCAAGCATCAATACACCAAAAAAGGCTCCTATAAAAATGAAACATTCCGTCCGGCTGACCTTCCACAATCTGACCGCAAGTTCAAACTCCGTCGCACCAAGCAGTGCCGAAATCACGATCGCCGTCAGCACCGGAATCGGCAGATACCCGATAAAACCGGTTCCACACAGAAGAAGAACGATCATTGATAACCCAGCCACAATGCCGGTAAGCTGTGTTTTTGCCTGATACTGTTCGCCCATTGCACTTCGTGACACCGAACCGTTGATCGGACAGCATCCGGTAAATGCCGCCACAAAGTTGCCCATGGAAAATGCAAAAATTTCCTGATTATCATCAATCTTGTAACCGTTTTTCTGTGCAAAACTGTTCTCTGCCAATAAAGTTTCCGCCATAATAACAACCGCAACTGACAGGCTGGTGATGATTGCGTCCTTCGGTGCGATCGATGTAAAATCCGGTATGCTCCATTCTGGCATGCCGGGTTCTACTGCTGCAAGCGTCTGTACACCCCACTTCCTGACCGGTAAAAACCGCGTCATCAATGCTCCGGCTGCCATCAATGCAACTGCCATCGGAAATTTGGGAATTAATTTTTTTGAAACCAGAAGAATAAAAAGCGCGGTAAGCCCGATCACAAGGGAGGGCAGATTGATCGTTTTTAAAGTTTCTGCCATGTGCTCTGCCAGTTCAAAAAGTTCCCCAACCCCTGCCGTTCCGCCCATCAGTTTTGGCACCTGCATCAGTATGATCGTGGTACAGATTCCGGTGATAAATCCTCCCATGACCGGTGCAGAAATAAAATTTACCAGTTTTCCTGCCTTCATAAAATAAAATGCCAGAAGCCACAGTGCCACAAAAAAAGTCAGTACAGGCACTGCTGCCATGGCCTCTTTCGTTCCGCCTTCGATCCCAAGTCCGACGATGGCAGATCCGACCAGCGCAGCCGGAGCTGCATCCACACCAAAAATAAACTGTGGTGACGTGGAAAATAATCCGAATAGAATGATCGGGAACACCGAACCATACAGTCCGTAAACTGCCGGAAGCCCTGCGATCTGCGCATATCCCATGGAAATCGGAATGGAAACTGCCATGATAATGATTCCCGCAAGGATATCCTTCGGAAAATTTTTCTTATCATAATGTTTTAATGTCTGGAATGGCTGCAATTTCATAGTTCAATCACACTTCTCTCTTTTTATTCAAACCTGACATGTTCCAGTTTTTTTCTTCCTTACTGTATCACAAATTTTTTAAAATCAAAAGATATTCCCTTGTAAAATCTTCCTATGAATGATACGATATTTTTATGCGCTTTTTCTTACTAATGTGATGAATCGCGAAGGAATTTTTAATGCAGCTGTTTTTATAAAACAATGCAGAAACGGAGGATTAGATTACTATGAGTGAATACAGAATGGGGACAAAATGTGTGCAGGCAGGTTACACACCTGGCAATGGAGAACCGAGACAGGTGCCGATCATCCAGTCTACCACTTTTAAATACAGTACCAGCGAGGATATGGGAAAACTTTTTGATTTAGAGGCAGATGGTTATTTTTACAGCCGCCTTCAGAATCCTACCAACGATATCGTCGCTGCAAAGATTGCAGCTATGGAAGGCGGTTCGGCTGCGATGTTAACTTCTTCCGGACAGGCAGCCAATTTTCTTGCCATGTTCAACATCTGTGAATGCGGCGATCACATCGTTGCTTCCTCCTCTATCTATGGCGGAACTTTCAACCTGCTTGCCGTTACCATGGCAAAGATGGGGATCACGACCACATTTGTTTCCCCGGATGCTTCCGAAGAAGAGTTAAATGCCGCATTTAAGCCAAATACAAAGCTGATGTTCGGCGAAACAATTGCCAACCCTGCACTCACTGTTTTAGATATCGAACTGTTTGCAAAAGTGGCTCATGCACACGGCGTTCCGCTTGTGATGGACAATACGTTCCCTACCCCGGTCAACTGCCGTCCGTTTGAATGGGGTGCTGACATCGTAACCCACTCCACGACCAAATATATGGATGGTCACGGAGCTGCCTTAGGCGGAGCGATCGTGGACAGCGGTAAATTTGACTGGATGGCTCACGCTGATAAATATCCGGGACTGTGTACTCCGGATGAAAGCTATCATGGAATCACCTACGCAGAAAAATTCGGTAAAGAAGGTGCCTTCATTACAAAATGTACTGCACAGCTGATGCGTGACTTTGGCTGCATGCAGTCCCCACAGAGTGCCTTTATTTTAAATCTCGGTCTGGAGTCCCTGCATGTCCGTATGCCAAAACATGTAGAAAACGGTCAGGCTGTTGCTGAATTTTTAGAGCAGCACCCAAAGATTGCCTATGTCAACTATCCGGGACTTCCTTCCAATAAATATTATGAACGTGCAAAAAAATATCTGCCAAACGGCGGCTGTGGCGTTGTTTCCTTCGGTTTAAAAGGCGGACGTGCCGCTGCATCCACATTTATGCAGAATCTGAAACTTGGAGCGATCGAGACACATGTGGCTGACGCAAGAACCTGCTGTCTGAATCCGGCAACCTCCACACATCGCCAGATGACTGACGAGCAGTTGAAAGAAGCCGGCGTTCCGGCTGAACTTGTCCGTATCAGCCTTGGACTCGAGGATAAAGAGGATCTGATCGCAGATATTTCCCAGGCACTCGATGCAATTGCAGAATAAGTTAAAGTTTACTGCTTTTTATTGAAATACATAAGAATCGTATACTGACAAAAAGGATGCATCCTGTAAACTAGGAAGCATCCTTTTTGTTGTACATCTCTTCAAGTAATAGTTTCTTTAACTGTTCTTCACCAACCGGTTTGGAATAATAATATCCCTGAAACCAGGTTGCCCCGAAACTCCTCAGATAATCCTGCAGGGATTTATCTTCCACGCCCTCGATACAGCTTTTCATGTTTGTTGATCTCGCAAAATTGACTATATTCTTTACCAGCATCTGCTGTTTTTCATTATTCAGAATTCCTTTGATAAAGCTCATATCGATCTTGATCTCATTCATCGGTACACCTAAGACGATACTTGAAGACGCATTTCCCGTTCCGTAATCATCCATCGCAAAATGGATCCCATACTGCTGGAGAAAACATACTTCTTCATTGATCACATCAATCGGAAGCTGCCTGCAGCGTTCTGTGATTTCTAAACAAAGATGGTTTGGCGGATAATCATTTTCTTTTAACAGCGAAAGTACAACATCCCGAAATGATTTTTGTTCTAACTGTTTTGCAGACACATTTACATTAATAAAAAAATCCGGATTAATTTTTATAAACTCTGCACTGTTTTTCAATGCCTCTGCCAGCACATAATTTCCAAGATCATACATGCACGGATTATCCTCAATCCAGTCGATAAACAGCCCCGGAGGAACTGCCCCGTAAGGTTCCTTTTTCCATCTTACCAGTGCCTCCGCCCCTGCGATTTTTCCACCTTCCGATGTCACGATTGGCTGATATTCCACATAAAAGCCGTCACAACCACCCAGCACCGACTGATGGATGATTTTCATAAAATCCAGATTTACACCACCATTTGTCTTTACGATATCATTAAAGAACACAAGTTTATGATTTCTGGCGGAACGCGCTTTCTCTAATGTGTATTCTAATTTACTCTGCACTGTCATGGTCTCTCCGCTATAATTTTCTAACATCAGACCTGCAGCATAGAGCTTCAACTCAAAATGACGTCCGTTTAACGTGATATTTTTCTCAAGATTTTTCCTTACTTCCTCCAGGAAAATTCCTGCGTCCACCCGATCCGCATCCCTTAAAATAAATGCACAATTGGAGTTATTCATATGATAAACCGCTTTATTTTCATCCATCATATAGATAAAATGGTGTGCGATCTCCCGCTGCAGACGGTCTGTATAATTCGCCCCATATAAAATATTGATGTCTGCCATGTGATCGATCTCAACCTCCAAAACAGCCACCTTTCTGCCGGTTCTGATATATCCTTCCACATCTTTCTCAAACTTCTTCTGTCCATACAGATCTGTCAGCGCATCAATCTCAGGGATCACATTCTGATTGACCAGAATATGCAACAGATATTCGTTTCCATCTTCTTTTACCACACTCATGAAAAATCCAAACATATCATAATGATCTTTATTTTTCAAACGAATATAAAGCTCATCCGAAAGTTTCTGTCCCAGAAGGCGTTTCTCCATTGCCTGTAAATATTCCGGCCTGTCATCCGGATGCACATGATCCAGTAATATCTGATAAAAATCTTTTACATATCCCGCCTGCATCTCAAAAAAAGCCGCCGTCTTTTCCGGAATCATAGTAACATGACTGTTCCTATTCGTAATTAACAGATATGCATCTGACAAAAGATCATTCACCCGATTTATGATGTCTGAAAAGAAACGTTCTTTTCCATTCCAAAACTCCTGTTCTCCCATAGTACTCCCCATTTCTGATCACATCTGCATCAGCTGATCTTTTGCTTCTTTCACATATAATAAGGCATTGTCACGGTTTGAGGCAATCTCCTCTTCCGTAAGTTTTCTTTTTATCTTCGCCGGATTGCCAAATGCAAGACTGCCATCCGGGATCTCCATATTCTGTGTCACAAGCGCTCCCGCCCCGATAATACAGTTGCTGCCGATCACTGCTCCATTTAATATGATCGCACCCATTCCGATCAATGTATTATTTCCAACCGTACATCCATGTACGATCGCACTGTGCCCGATCGTCACATCATCCCCAATGGTAAGTGCATGCCCGTCTCCCACGTGAAGTACTGCATTATCCTGTACATTCGTCCTGCTTCCGATCGTGATCCTGTCAGTGTCTCCACGGACCGTCGCATGATACCATATTCCTGAATCCTCACCGATCGTGACATCTCCTTTTACGATCGCGCCCTCTGCTAAATAATATGCCATGATATACCACACTTTCTGTCTGATTTTGCATCAGGTCTGTCTTATTTTATCAGCCTTCCCCGTTTATCTGACTGATATACGCCGAAACAACTGCAGCCACACCATCCATACCAAGTCTGCACTCATCTAAACAGAGATCATAATTGTCTGCCAATCCCCATGTTTCTCCCGAGTAATAATTATGATACTGTTTTCTTCTACGGTCTGTGTCATCCACGATCATTTTTGCTTTTGACTCTGATACCTGGTGTTTCTTTGCAATTTTTTCAATTCTTGTTTTCTTGTCCCCACACAGGAAAATGCGTACAGCATCCGGATGCTCTTTGTATGCATAATCTGATGCCCGTCCGATCACGATGCATGGCTGATCACCAAACAGTGCCGATAATACCTTTTTCGGTGTCTCGCGTACTTTTAAATTCATATCATCCGCAACCATGCTCATCATATCATCCACCTGACGTTCTCCAAAATAAAACGGATACTTGTCATACACTTTTTTCTCTTTTGCGAGTTCGATTAGTTCTTTTTTGGAATAACAGGGAATCCCATATATTTCTGATAACTTTCTTCCTACTTCGTCCCCTTCACATCCACATTGTCTGGCAATTGTTATAATCATAATAATCCTCCATTCCTGCACGTCCCTTTATAAAAACAACATTCTTATTTTTATAAAAAGTGCTCTGACCATTCCTTTTCTTTAAAGCCGGTAATTACCGTACTTCCATCTACGATCAATGGACGTTTTACCAGCATTCCGTTTGTCGCAAGCAGCTTTAACTGCTCGTCCCCGCTCATTTCAGGAAGCCTGTCCTTAAGCTTCATTTCTTTATATAAAAGTCCGCTGGTGTTAAAAAATTTCTTTAATGGCAGACCGCTCTTTTCATGCCATTCTTTCAATTCCTCGTAGGACGGATTCTGCTCTACGATGTGACGATCCGTATATGTAATCTCATGTTCATCCAGCCATTTTTTCGCTTTCTGACAGGTGGAACATTTGGGATATTCTATAAAAAGCATTGGATGTCCTCCTTTTGGTATGGTATGTTGTTGTTAATTGATATTGTACCACAAATTGGATGGGAGTGGGTACACAAATCCTTTTTCAGATGGTGGCATTTTTTATCGTAACGGGGAACCGTGACAGCTTGCTTTCTCTCGCCTCTATTGTGGTAAAATCAAAGTCGGATTTTTCAACAATGTGGCAATAACCGGGGTATATTTAGATACTCCATAGTCTTCAACAATACTGGTTATTCCAGCCCCTGCATCCTTTGATGAAGCCCCGCATAAGAAAACCCTTTCATCAGCAGTTCCATAATCTAATACGATAAAACGATCATGGAATATACCACCTGTCTTTTTCATTGACAAATTTACTGTTGGGTACTCCTTGCAGAAATCTGTAAATTCTATATTATGAAGTTTATTATTCCCAACATTATCGCTGAATAAAGTAATATTTACTCCTGTAGGAGAATTTTTAAGATGTACCAGCGTTCTTAATCCAATATAATTGTCAACGACATATATTGACGACTTTGCCTGCTTATAAATGGACTCATATACCTCATACGCACTACTAAATTTTGCATTAAACATAAGCCACTTTTCATCATCATCTGAAACAAAGCTGTTCATCATATCAGCCAACTCAGATTTTGTCACAACATCCTTCAAGCCTTCTGCAACATCTGAAATCTGCTTTTCAAGAGATATCATATCTGAGTTGATTTTGTTAATTTCTATTCTGTTGTTAGCAGTTTCCATGCTTAACTGAAGTATTTCCCGCTGACCTATTAAATCACGATTTTCTAATATGTAATCCTTGCTCTGTAAATACATGAGGATTATAACGACTTTTTGAACTTATATTTGCGGTACAATTTTTGTACCGCAAATCTTCTAATTCCTCATCTGTCAATTCAAACATAAAATCTTCATCAAATTTTTCAATATTATTTTTTACCTGTCTATTAAATCCCTTCGTATCATAGCCATATATCTCTGCTAAATCAGCATCAAGCAATACCCTTTTACCCCTAATTTTATACAGTTTTTCTTTTAGATATTCTTCTGTTACTTCTATTACTGTAACATCGATTTCTTTCTTTTTATCTTCTGCCATAGAACTCCTCCATCCATTTGCGGTCAAAAAAA
>OGER01000886.1_pt1 | contig 28045 bp, 25 predicted proteins | sample 1570691 | NCBI WGS metagenome assembly OGER01 (sample SAMEA2582143, study PRJEB24529) | metagenome | biome: Human gut stool | place: China | collected 2011
CTGTTGCCTATAACATATTTTAAGGACGGCAAACCTTACAGGGAGCCATACCCATGTACTTATTGCAGGCTTGGCGTATGAATACGAATTTGGAGGCGAAGCAAAAACAACGGTCAAAGGTCTGAGCACGCCGGCACCCAGTATCAAAGGCAGCAGCGGTATGTTGGAGCTGGGTTATATCATTCAAAATAAAGATGTGAACGCGCCTGCTGTCGACATTGGCTTTCAGGGCTGGAGCGGCAAAAAGCAGGGCTTCAGCGGTAATATCAATTTTATCTGGAAGTTTTGATTAGGGAATGCATTTGTGTCTTTCAATTTTTATAATTTAAAACGGCTGTAAAAATGTGCTGATAATAGTTATTAAAACTTCGACAGAATACATAAAAACAATGGTGGTATGGATATTATTTCCGTATCGCCATTGTTTTTTCTGTTGACAGCAAATTGGGGGGGCTGATGGCACTGCAATGCCCACTGGTGAGTGACGGAAAATGCGGCATGAAAGCAGGGCAGTCACGGGTAAAAAGCGGCGTGAACAGCCGGTCGCTGCCATTCCTAAACTGAATGACAGCGATAGTTTTTTGGAAATTCCGAAAACGCATATCCTTGCGAACTAACTGAATTGCTATTAGGAGCAGTCAGTTCTAGTATATAGACAAGGGGTAAACCTTACCAAGTGAAACGATGACAAAGGAGGTCAAAAACATGGCAAAAGTTTACAAAGATTTGAGAGAGTTTTTAAAAACATTAGAAGAAGAGGGGCAGCTGATCCGCGTTAAAGATGAGGTCGATCCGGAACCTGATATTGGCGCTGCCGGACGTGCCTGCGCTAATATGGATAAAAAACCGGCTGTTTTGTTTGAGAAGGTGAAAGGTTATAAATATTCTGTTGTAACCAACGTTCACGGTTCCTGGGCTAATCATGCTTTGATGATGGGAATGCCTAAAGACACTCCTGTAAAGGAACAATTCCATGAATTGAACCGCCGCTGGGACAAATTCCCGGTACCGCCAGTAATTCTTCCACGTGAAAAAGCAATGTGTAAGGAAAATACCATCAGCGAAAATATCAATTTATTTGATGTTTTGCCTCTTTACAGAATCAATGATCAGGACGGTGGTTTCTTCCTGTCTAAAGCAGCCGTTGTTACCGGTGATCCGGCTGAACCTGATAATCTGGATAAGCAGAATGTCGGTATTTACCGTATCCAGGTCAAAGATATCGACCGTATCGGCATCCAGGCTTTGCCTTTTCATGATATCGCCATCCAGCTTGCTAAGGCAGAAGAAGTCAACGAGCCTTTACCGGTAGCTATCGCTCTGGGCAATACTCCGCTTGTAAGCTTTATGGCAAGCACTCCTGTTAATTACGACCAGAATGAATATGAATTCGTCGGCGCCTTGCAGGATGGTGTTCCTACTGAAATTACTAAAGCTGATACTGCTGAGCATTTGTATGTTCCTGCTCATGCTGAAGTTATTCTGGAAGGCTACATTATGCCGCGCGTTCGTACCTGCGAAGGCCCGTTCGGCGAGTTCCCTGGCTCTTATTCCGGCGCCAGGAATCAGTGCGAGATCAAGATAACTCATATCACACATCGTACCAATCCGATATTTGAAAACTTGTATCTTGGTATGCCCTGGACTGAGATCGATTACCTGATGGCTCTTAATACCAGCGTGCCTCTGTACAAACAGCTGAAAGCTACTATGCCTGAAGTGCAGGCAGTCAATGCTATGTATACTCATGGTATCGGCGTTATCATTTCTACGAAGGTCCGTTACGGCGGCTTCGGTAAGGGTGTTGCTTTCCGTCTGCTGTCTACTCCACATGGTATGCCTTATTCCAAGGTCATTATCGTTGTCGATGAGTTTGTCGATCCGTTTAATCTGGAGCAGGTTATGTGGGCGCTTACTACCCGCGTCAAACCCAGTAAGGATGTTGCGATCATCCCGAATTGTGCCGGTATGCCGCTTGATCCGTCTTCGGTACCGGCAGGTATGCATGACAAGCTGATCATCGATGCAACTACTCCGGTCGCTCCGGAACCGAATCCGCGTTCTGTTGAATTGTTGAAACCGTCTCCGGCTACCCCGAAATGGGAAGCTATTTTTAGAGACTTTATGGCTGCACAAAAAAATCAATGATAATTTGAGGTATAAAGGAGGCAGATTTTTATGAAATGTCCGCGTTGTGATGCTGATACAGTAAGAGTTATGACTAAATCCCCGGTTGGCGATGTTTGGGAAGTTTATGTCTGCGATACCTGCAGTTATTCCTGGCGTTCTACCGAAGAAATCCATGTACATGATGTATTTAAACTAAAACCGGAAGATATTCCTAATTTACAGCAAATTCCGCCGGTTCCACCTTTAAAGAAATAAATGGCTGCTTGGGGCTTGGACAAGTCCTTGATTGGCGGGGGAGTTAGCTCCCCCGCTTTTTTTATATAATTGCGGGGTGAAAAATTATGGCAGAGCTGAAAACACAGCTTGATCTGCAGCAGATACCAAAAATAGTAGGCGAGGATGGGACGCAGCTTTTGGCACGCTGCTACGCGGTGCTTGAGCATACCAGGTGGCCGCTTTATATCGTGGGACCTTCGGGCAGCGGCAAAAGTATTATCGCGATGAACCTGGCCAGGCAGTATGCGCTGGCTAAAAATGTGCCAGCCTATTATGTGCAGCTGAGTCCAGAACAGACGAAAACAAGCCTGATTTTGGGACTGAGGCTGGAAAACGGCAGTCTGGCAGTTAAGAACGGAGTTGTGGCAGATTGTATGGAGAGTGGCGGCATTATCATCGTCGATGAGGCGACACATTCGGTACAGGAGATTTTGCTGATGTTCAACAGTATACTGGACCGGACTTCGGTAACGGCGATCGGCGATAAGATGATTTATGCACACGAGGATTTTCGGATCGTGTTCTGCTCGAATGACAGCAGATATTCCGGCAACGTTAAGCTGCCGCAGAGCTTTGCTCAGCGTCTGGTTTCATTTTATTTCGATTATCCGACGGCGGAAGATGAGCTTTTGATAGTTGAACAGATAGTAGCGGAGGAGTGCCGTGCCAACGATGTTGTACCGGTAAGCCTAAAGCGTTATATTATTGAGTTGATGCGCGAGGTACGCAGCAATACTTATCCACTGTCGGTACGCAATGCGGCTATTGCCGTAGTTCTGTGCAATTTGGAGCTTTTGCGGCGCCCAGAGTGGCGGCAGACGATGATAGATTCTTATTTTTATGATAATCGGAATGTTGAAAGCATCAAGAGGTATCTGGCAAAAAGGGTGTTGGGCTGTGAGGCGGCAAGCGTTACTGATTTGACAGACAGGCGGATCATGGAGCTGGAGCAGGCCTTGAGCGCGATTGGAATCGGAACTTTTAAAGAGATCATTTTGCAGAGCTTTATGTATTATCTGGATGTAGACCTGGGTTTTTATGATTTGCAGATGGTGAAGGAGAAGCTTGAGTCTTCAATTATTTAAGGTGGCTGTTATGGAAAATTTTGCGGTATTATGCCCGGAACTGGCTTTTAAAATAGAATATTATGCTGATGCAGCTGCATATCAAGACTCTGTTGGCACAGAATGCGGACAACTGTGCTGCTGTACTGGAAGTCGTGAGGACGGGTATGTGCTGGCTGTCAACTGCGAATGGTTGCTGGAGGCATGGCAGCATTCAGCTTTGCATGGGCTACTGTCGTCAGAGAGTTTTACTGATGCATTTGTTATAAGTGAACTGAGTGTTTTGCGGTATGAAAATACGGCGTTGTTTACGGGGGCGGAGGGGTACAGGCACTTGGAGCGACTTAAGAAGGATATTTTATACCGATGCATCTATAGAAGTCTGTTTAGGACGTTCTGTGAGTATAAGCTGGCGCGTGAGCTGCCTGAGTTTGGCAAGCTGCTGACACTGCTGAATATGACGACACAGGATGTGGAGTTGGAGCAGCTTGTGAAGTATTTGCCGCAGCGTGGTCAGCTGGAAGCTTTACAGGTGTTTTTGAAGTACGGTATCATCGAGCCGCAGGGGGACAGTAGTTTTTATGATTTTATGGTACCTCTGGCCTTGACTGCGGTACGGACGGAGCTGCAGAATTTGATCGTGGTGACGGATTTGCTGACAGAATGGCTGCAGGGATTGCGGATGACGTCAGAAATCACACCTGTGTGGGAGCAGAAAGCTGCTGCGGCAGGAACTGCCGGTTCTATGTCGATGCTGAAGGTGTTCAGCGAAGAAGAATTATGCGAGATTGTACGGAAAGAGCATATCCGTGAACTGAAAGTAAAAATGAAGAATGCCGCATCACAGACAGGTAAGCTGGCAGGCGTAGGGCGTATGGTAAGCAGGTCGGGCGACACTTCACAGTTCTTTTTGGATACAGTACGGAAATACAGGCGCGAGATCGGCGAGCTGGAATATATTTTTAAGCAGAGCTTTACGTCGATGAAGATCATTGGTGCTTATGACGGCGACGTTAACCTGAAAAAGCAGCAGGAAGCGTATCTGGCCTCTAAAACAGCGGAGGAAAGCAGGGTTTATCAGTATTACTTGCGGCGTAAGGTATCGGTAGATATTATGATCATACGCGATGTTTCGGGCAGTACGTACCGATTTGAACGTGAATATGCAGAAGCGCTGATCGAGATTTTAGCGGCAGTTAATAATTTTGACGGTATCAGAACACTGGTAATAGATTTTGAGGGCGGGGCCAAAGTACGTAAAAGTTTTATTGATAAAGCCGAGCAGACTTCGATCGTACCGTTGTCTGGAGGGGGGAGTAATCTGCTGCCGGCGGTGCGGTTGCTGCAGGAACAGGTGCTGAAGGGGAAGCGGAGATTGTTGTTTCTATTATCGGATGGAGAGATCAACGACCGTGAGCAGGCCGAAAGGGAGTTGAACGATTATTGCCGCAGGAATCATATTGAGATGGTGAAGATAACTTTTGACGAAGAGGATAAATATGGCTATGAGCATACGACAATCATAAATCTGCACAGGTTTCTTGCCCGCAGGATTATCGAAAAGGGGGCGGCATACTGATATGGAAGGTTTGTTGAAGTGCCCGCATGGCCTGGTTACAGGCTGCGAGGAGCGGCAGGGGTTGAAAATCTATCGACATCTGCAGGACGGTGAGGCGTGTGGATTGCTGAATGGGTTGCAGCTGACGCCGGAGGAAATTTTGCTGGAAATGGGGCAGACTTTTGTGAGCAGCGATAATTTCACAGCTTTAGCACCATATGTGCGTGGTGGTGAACTTGCTGAGGGATATGTACCGCCGCAGGCCAGCACAGCGCTGAACGAATTTCTTTTGTTTTTTCACGCCAGTGCAGCGGTACGGAGTTTGATTTATGAAACAGTACTGACGGCTGCCGTAAGCGGCGACTATATTACTTTTAAGGAGCTGCTGGAGCTGGCGCTGTTTGCTTTGTGTTATGCTCGCTTTCAGGAGGAGACCAGGACGTATAAACGGAAAGTAAAAGAGTTGCTGCCATATTTTGGCGCCGGTTTGTTGGACGTTTTAGCAGCGTTAAAAATAGACTATTCGCGGCAATCGGCTGTCAACTGTTTTTATGAGGAGTATTTCTTCCAGTTGAAGTATGAATTTTGGGACAGGGAAGTAAGTCCGGAGAGACACAAACAGTGGCAGGCAGTGAAGCTGCTGGCATTAGGTATACAAAAGAAAAATACCTGAAGCATAAATGCTTCAGGTATTTTTCTTTTACTATTATTTTTTGAATAATTCAGGAACCCATTTGGCTGGATTGACTTCTTTAAATTTGCTGCGCTGGAAGTGCTCTTTAAGCCCGAAAGGTACGGTGCAGTCAAAAATAGTTTTGCAGGATATACCTACATCGCGGATCGAAGGCGAAAATTCGGGGGATTGGGAAGGATCGAGCGGATGGCAGCGAACGCCTGGGATAGTGATAACGTCGACATCGCCCTGGAAACGGGTATTCAAAGCCCACAGCACGTCGTCGGTATCAAACAGATCAACATCGTCGTCTACCAGGATAACGTGTTTCAGTTCCGAGAAAGCAGAGAAGGCTAGCAGAGCAGCCTGTCTTTGACGGCCTTCATCAGGCGGAGCTTTTTTGACGAATTGGATAACGGCCATATATTTGCCGCCGCCGGAGCAGTGGGCATACACGTTTTTGACATTGCCTGGCAGTGCTTTTTCCGTCATGCCGAGGATAGATGCTTCAGTCGGTATACCTGCCATATTGACGTGTTCTTCGGAAGGACCGATGCAGGATTGCATGATTGGGTCGCGGCGGTGGGTAACTGCTTTGACTTTGATCAGCGGGATTGCTGGTTTCATAGCGCCGGTATAGCCCGGAAATTCCGGCATTGCTTTACCGGTATTGCTGTTTTGGTCTTCGCGGACGCGGACATCAGGCAGCAGTTCGCCTTCGATAACATATTCTGCACGGGCGATAGCCTTTTCGTTGATAGTTTTGCACTGTACCATTTGCACGCCTTCGCCCCGTATACTGCCGGCTATGCTCAATTCATTGAAGCCGAGTGGAGTTGTAGGTGGTTCGAAGCAGGCGGCGATCTCGATGGCCGGGTCAACGCCGATACTGATGGAGATCGGCATCGGTTTGCCGGCTTTTTCGTATTTTTGACGGAATACGTCTAAGTGACGGCCTGGAACGAAATACATGGATATTTCGTCTTTGCCCTGCAGGCAGAGGCGGTGGATAGTAATATCGGTATCGCCGGTTTCAGGATCGGTGCCGTAGCAAAGCCCCATGGTTACATATGGGCCGGCGTCTTCTTCAGTATTGGTAGGGGCTGGGATCAGCTTGCGGATATCAAAGCCCTCTTCTGTTGCCAGATGCACTACTTCCTGACAGGGTGCCTGGTCAGCACTTACAACTACCGGAGCGATCGGGGTGGATACGGAGTCTTTTAAAAGAAAGCCCAGCTTTTCGGGTTCACATCCCAGCAGGTGCCCGACACGGGCACGGCTTGAAAGTACGCCGATAGCGACTTTAGCGCCGGGATGGCCTTTAACATTATTGAAGATCATGGCAGGTCCTAAGCGAGTCGGGCGTTTAACGGTGCCTTTGGCACCAACATAGCGGTAAATACCGGAGATCTCGGCACGTGGATCGGCCTCGACGTTGGTTTCCACCAACTGTCCGGGGATGGTACGCAGATAGTCGAGTGCGGAACGTAAATCATTGATTTTAGTAGTCATAATAAAGCCTCCTTAAATATACTGTACTGTGAATGGGAAGCTGCTGCCTGCAAGAAAGTAGAATCATTTTTGCGGAGACTGTTTTTTGCAATATCTAACAGTTTTCAGCTGACCGGTTTCAGAGCTGCACCAACTGACACCGGTGTTCAAGCAGCATTTCCTCTTAGGAACATCATAATACGAGTGGGAGTTTGAAGGCTATTCTAAATAGCGAAGCTGTTTTGACATATTGGAAAGATATAACCAATAGTTTGCATTAATAAACTTTTAATTCTATAAAGGCAAGACGTTATGCTCTATTGGAATACGAAAAAGCCTGCTTTTACCGTATAATCGTAGTAGATAAGCAGCTTCAGGCTGGGCAGAGTGAAAGCAGGTGAGAGAAATGAATTTTAATCAGTTGAGATATTTTGTCGCTATTGTCAAGCATGGCAGTTTTTGGTCGGCAGCACTGGAAGAATACATTTCTCAGTCTTCGCTGTCCAAGCAGATCAAAGCTTTGGAAACCGAGCTTGGGGTAGTGTTGTTTAACAGGACTGGTAATAAGATTACTCTGACGGAAGCAGGCCAGTGTTTTTATGATTATGCGCTGCAGCTGCTGGAGACAAAAAACGAAATGCACCAGGAGCTGATGGCTTTTGAAGATACGCCGATCGAAGAAGTGAAATTCGCTTCGATTCCAATCGTCAGTTCCTATAAGATATCAACGCTGCTTTCTGAGTTTCAGAAAGTCAATAAAAATCGCAGGCAGGTCGTTAATTATAATATTCTGGAAGAAGAACAGAAAGACGTACTGATGCTTTTAAAAAACGATAAGGTGGATTTTGCTTTTGTGCGCGACGGTTTTGACCAGCTGCCCGAATATGAGCATCGGCTGTTTATGACAGACGAGATCGGCCTGATTTGTTCGCAGGAAAGTGAGCTGGCACAGCTGCAGGAATTTGATTTTTCGATGCTGCGGGATGAAAAAATCATTCTGATTTCTCCTAAATCGGAAATTTACCGGATTTTAATGGAAAAGCTGCGGAAAGTGAACAAGGAATGTAATGTGGCGGCAACGATGACACGGCATAGGAATGTGTTTTCGATGGTGGCCAATAATGTTGGTATTACCTTTTTTACAAAACGGATGCTGGAGGAAGGACACAGCATTGAAGGGCTGAAATATGTCCCTCTGGCGATGCCGATCTACAGTAATGTTTACATCGTTAAACGTAAGGAAAAAACTTTGAATGCGACGACAGAAAAATTTTGGAAGTTCCTTTGCGGTAAATATCAGGAATATCAGCAATAAAAAACCACTGCTGAGCAGTGGTTTTTTATTTATTGCATTTGAAAATATTTTTGCCAATAGATCCAAAAATCCTTGGTAATTTTATTGAGGCGGCGTTTTTTGAGTTTTATCAGCGCCACATCGCTTGTGAGTTCTTCAACTAGAGGAACGGTACAGAGATGAGGGAAAAGTGTCAGGTCAACGAGACTGAGCGGTAGCAGCGAAATATTTGGCGCCGTCTGCAGGATCTCCATAAGGATCTTGTGCCTTGTTGTCAGACATTTTGTTTTTTTCTCGATGCCGTGGCGTTCAAATGCTTTCATAACGATCGTATAAATGACCGATGAGGTATCTAAAAGTGAAAGTGGGTATTTTATCAGGTCATTCAGGGAAACAGCTTCTTTTGTACTTAAAGGATGATTTTGATTGCAGACCAGAACAAAAATATCTTTCTTATATGGAATACAGTCAAAGACATCTACTTCATCAAGATAATCAGTACGTATCAGCGCAATGTCGATGGCTCCGTCAAACAGCTCTTTCATAACTTCCTGCTGGTTGGTCTCGTGCATATCGATAACGACGTTAACATCGGGTTTATAGTTGGTTGTAAATTGGGCTATCTGAGCGCTGATACCATAGGAGGATACTACAGGTATTGACCCAAAACGAATAGTATTGGACTTCTTGGTAGCAAATTCATCTAAATAAAGCAGCATATCGTTGTGTTGTTTGATGGTCATTTCAGCATATTTGGCAAATTCCGCACCTATTTCAGTCAGATAGACCTTGGAATGTTCGCGTTTGAAGAGATCGACACCCAGTTCTGTTTCCAGGGCTTTTATCTGTTTGGACATTGACGATTGGGAGATATACATATCATCGGCAGCATTTGAAAAGCTACCTGTTTTGACAATGGCCAGAAAGTATTTCAATTGATTAAGATTCATAAATTCAATCCGCCCTTCTGTGCAAATTAAAACACGATAGCAAATAGTAAAAAAATGAGATTTGTTTTAAAATCTTTACCTTCTTCATTTAAATTATATTCGATTTTGCTATATACACATATTCGAGAATGGAATACAAGCTTTCACCTTTGGAAATTCCTAACAAGAATGACGTGTTTATTTAACTGAATTGCCTTTTAGACGGGCTGGTTCTATGATGAAAAGCAAGAAAGAGAATTGCTGGAGACGAAAGGGAAGGAGGGGAAAAAGATTTTTAGGAGCTGTCAAAAAGCTCTTGCTCATTAGCATAAGGATACTCCATAACTTAATAAATTACAATAATTAAATTTGCTGCACATAAACTTAATTATTAAAATAGATATTTTATTGGTTGTGGATGTTCAAAAGTTGTAAGAGATAGGAGGTTTTATTTGTGGGAATGAATAAAGCGAGAATAGGGTTTATTTTAGGCATTATCGTAGCACTGTTGATCGGCACGGCCGATATCCCAGGACTTGCAAGAAATGGTCAGATATGTATGGCGCTTTCTTTTATGACCGTAATTTTCTGGGGCTTTCAAATCACTCAGCCGGGTTATACTTCCGGTCTTTATCTATTACTCCTCGCAGTTTTTGGGGTTGAAAAACCTGCTCTCATTTTTTCGACCTGGACTGGTCCAATGATGTTTTTGATTGTAGGCGCTTATTTGATTGCCGGTGCAGTTAAAGAATCTGGACTTGGCGAACGTATCGCTTATAAATTTATCATTTCTTATGTAACTTCATTTAAGAGTATTATCGTGGCGATTTTTATTCTGACTTTTATCCTCAGTCTTTTGATTCCGCATCCCTGGCCGCGTGCTTTCCTGATTATGTCAGTTATGGCGGTCGTTATTAAAAGTGCGAATATTCCTCGTGTGGATGCAGTTAAAATAGGCTTTACTGTTTTTGCCGCTTCTGTTCCGGTTTCCCTGATCTTTTTGACTGGCGATGCTACTATCAGTCCGCTGGCAGTACAATCATCCGGTGTTTCTCTAGGTTGGCTTGGCTGGTTTAAATTGATGGGACCACCCAGTATTATCGTAAGTATTATTACCTGCTTTATGATTTTGTTCCTATTTAAGCCAACTCAGGAAGTACAGGTTAACAAAGAGGAAATGCGTGCTAAATTAGCAGCTATGGGTCCAATGAGTGGGAAAGAGCTTCGGACTGCCTTTTGGGTAACTTTAGCGATCATTCTTTGGATGACTGATACTCTGCATGGCGTCGATATCGGTTGGGTAACCTTGTTTATCGCAATGGCAATGAGCCTGCCTTTGGTTGGCGAAATTCTGACGCCGGCAAGCTGGAGCGGTGTTCCTCTGCATGTACTGATTTTTTTGACTGCTGCTGTTGCTATCGGACGTGTTGGTGGCGCTACCGGTATGAATGCATGGATAGCCCAGACAGTATTGCCTGGTACAGTTCCGTCTGATCCATATATCCTGGCAGCGTTTATCGCAACTATTTCAATTATTATACATATGCTTTTGGGCAGCGTTATCGCAGTTATGGGTATCATTATCCCAGCTATGATCACCTTTACCAGCCAGATGGGTATTACGCCGCTTGTTCCGGCGCTGCTCGCTTATTCGGCAGTTGCTTCTCACTATGTGCTGCCTTTCCAGCATTTGAACATGCTGGTCGGTTTGGGTGAAGATAACGGTATGTATTCACAGAAGGAAACGATCCGTTTGGGTATTCCGTTCATTATCGTTATCTATGTTATGACTGTACTGATTGAAGTTCCGTACTGGTCGATGTTAGGCTTGTTTGATAAATAATCTGCTGAAGGAGGGCTGGAGATGCGTCTGATCGTTGGTATTTCCGGAGCCAGCGGGGTCATTTTGGGCTATGAGATGTTGAAAGCTTTAAAATTGCTCCCAGATTGTGAAGTTCACTTAGTTGTAACTGAAGGTGCAGTTAAAAATTTTGAGTGCGAAACGGATCTTACCGTACAGGATGTATGCACTCTGGCCGATGTTGTGCACAGCAATAAAAATATGGCTGCCAGTATTTCCAGCGGCTCGTTTAAAACTGATGGAATGATCGTAATACCCTGCAGTATGAAAACAGTCGCCGGGATAGCAGCCGGCTATACAGATAATCTGCTGCTGCGTTCCGCTGACGTTTGTCTAAAGGAGGGCAGGAAGGTAGTTATCGTACCGCGCGAAATGCCTTTGAGCAGGCTGCATCTGCGTAATATCAAGGAAGCTGCTGATTACGGCTGCGTCGTTGTGCCGCCGATGCTGACTTTTTACAATGGGTCAAATTCGGTGGAAAAGCAAATGCAGCATATCATCGGTAAGGTCCTGATGCAGTTTGGTATTGATTATAAGCATTTTGTGGCCTGGAAAGGGGAGGACTAAAATGCAGGCAAAGTCTTTTTCCTTGGGAGCGCAGGAATATTTGCTGGAAGCTGTGGCAGTACGCTGTGGTGATGATCTGACGGTCGTTATCGGCGGCGGTGAAAAGCAGCATATCGGTGCTGTCGCCGTAGGCGTACCGCGCCCCAGCTTAAAAGATAAAAATATAGTTTCTTCTTCGGCATCGGTACTGTGCCTGACAGGGCATAAGGAAGACCTGCTGGCACGCAAAGCCGCCTTAGAACTGGTCAGGATGCTTGGACATACTGTTACAGTGACCGTAGGCCTGCATATCGATGATGCGTCGGCTGAGGCGATAGCGATGCTGGAAGCTAATTTTCAAGAGCTGTTACGGCAGATTTGCCTTTGGGCTGCTGCCTGACAATAAGACGAGTTTACACTCATTCCTCCATCTTTGGAAGCGGGCGGGAAGAGCAAGTCCGCCTGCTTCCAAAAAAATAGTTGGTGCCAGAAGGCATACTGTTTGTTCACAGGAAGTTCGCTTTTAAGAAATTGACGCTTTGAATATTTTGTGCTATATTTAGAAAGTAATTAAATACGGTAGCCTTTGGGGCAGGGTGTGATTCCCTACCGGCGGTTATAGTCCGCGAGCTTCTTTGTGAGCATGATCCGGTGTGATTCCGGTACCGACAGTATAGTCTGGATGAGAAAAGGCGGCTATGAGTTTGTTTACTGAGCCATAGACAAAACCCCAAAAGGTTTTGCCTGTGGTTTTTCTAATTTCAGGGCATATCGTAAGCTTACTTGAAGAAGGTGACTTGATGGACGATGAATTATATATGCGGCAGGCGCTGGCTTTAGCCTGTCTGGCTGAAGGTGATACCAGCCCCAATCCTATGGTAGGTGCAGTTATCGTCAGTGCTGATGGAGAAGTTGTAGGCGAAGGCTATCATCATAAGGCAGGGCAGCCTCATGCCGAGATCAATGCGTTGAAGGAAGCAAAAAAGCTGGCCCGTGGCGGAACGATATATGTAACACTGGAGCCCTGTTCGCATTTTGGACGTACCGGACCCTGTTGCGAGGCGATTATTGCTGCCGGACTGAAACGTGTGGTTGCGGCGGTCGAAGACCCGAACCCCAAGGTTGCCGGCAACGGTTTTAAGCGTTTACGCGATGCGGGGATCGAGGTTACTGTGGGCGTGTGCGCAGAAGAGGCACGTCTGCTTAACGAGAAGTTTTTCCACTGGATCGTAACCGGCAGACCCTTTGTTTCGATGAAATATGCAATGACTTTAGACGGTAAGATAGCTACAAGGACCGGCGATTCGAAATGGATCACCGGCGAGGACGCCAGAGCTTATGGGCACTATTTGCGCAAGGCTCACGATTGTATCCTGGTCGGTAAGAATACGGTGCTGGCAGATGATCCGGAGCTTACTACCAGGTTGGTAGAGGGGCGAAACCCGCTGCGGATAGTGTTGGACAGTAACTGTGAAATACCCATGACTGCGAAGATTTTTGACGGCGAGGCTGAAACATTGCTGGTCACAGGCACTTGTTTACCGGGCGCCAAGCAGGCCAAAGCAGAAGCGCTGCAGGCGCTGCCGAAGGTAGAAGTGCTTCAGCTGCCTGCGGTCAATGGCAAGCTGCCTGTAGCGTTGCTGCTGCAGGAGCTGGCTGGGCGTAATCTGACCAGTATTTTGGTTGAAGGAGGCAGTACAGTGCACGGTGACTTTTTAGAAGCCGGCTTGGTGGATCGTATTTATGCGTTTATCGCACCGAAACTGATCGGCGGCAAAGAGGCGTTGACTCCGGTCGGCGGCAAAGGCTTTGCGCTGATGGAGGATTGTTATGTTTTGAAGGAGACAGAAACACTGCCTTTAGGAGCAGATATTTTGCTGACTGGCAGAGTGGAAAGGAATAAATGCTGATATGTTTACTGGATTAGTTGCAGAGCTTGGCACTGTGCGAGGGTTGAAGAGAGTGCAGAACAGTTATCATCTGACTGTAGCCGCTAGAAAAGTGCTGGATAATTTAAAAATAGGCGACAGCGTTGCAGTGAACGGCGTTTGCCTGACAGTAGTTGTTTTGGGCAGCGGTGAGTTTACGGCTGACGTGATGCCGGAAACCATGCGTTTGAGCAATCTGCGTGATCTGCGCAGCGGCGACCGGGTCAATCTGGAAAGGACGCTGCGGTTGATGGATGGCCTGGACGGACATATCGTCAGCGGTCATGTGGAGGGGATCGGTGTGATCGCGAAATGCCGGCAGGACGGCATAGCTAATGTGGTAACGGTAAAAACGCCGCCGGAGTTGATGCGTTACATCCTGCATAAGGGTTCTATTGCTATCGATGGTATCAGTCTGACGGTAACGGATGTCACCGAGGATACTTTTTCAGTATCGCTGATCCCGCATACCTCGAAGGAAACTACTTTAGGCTTTAAGACCGTTGGCGACGAGGTCAATCTGGAGACAGACATTATCGGTAAATATGTTGAACAGATGCTGAAGTTTGGCAATAAGGCAGAGAAAAAGGATGAAACCAGCGTTTTGAGTAAAGCTACTTTATTCGAAAACGGTTTTATGTAAATAAGGAGGCTATGAAAATGGAAGAGTTCAAATTTAATACAGTTGAAGAAGCGATAGCAGCGATCAAAGCTGGTAAAATGGTTTTGGTAACTGATGACGAGGATAGGGAAAACGAAGGTGATCTGATTATGGCTGCCGAGCTGTGTACGCCTGAGGCAGTAAACTTTATGGCAAAATACGCACGCGGTCTGATCTGTATGCCGGCAGCTCCGGAGATCATGGATAAGTTGCAATTTGGCGCGATGGTAGCTAAAAATACTGATAATCACGAAACTGCGTTCTCCGTATCTATCGATCACGTCGATACTACTACGGGTATTTCGGCGCACGAACGCGCATATACGATGAAAAAATGTGCTGATGATAACGCGCAGCCTGATGATTTCCGTCGTCCGGGACATGTTTTTCCGCTGCGTGCACGTGAAGGCGGCGTACTGCGCCGCACAGGGCACACCGAGGCGACTGTAGATCTGTGTAAGCTGGCTGGATTGAAGCCAGTCGGTATCTGCTGCGAGATCATGAGCGAAGACGGCAATATGGCCCGTACTCCTGAATTGAAAGAATTTGCTAAAGAACACGGGTTGGTTTTTATTACCGTTGCTGCTTTGGTCGCTTACCGCAAGGCGCACGAAAAAATGGTGCATCGTGCGGCTGAAGCCGCGCTGCCGAGTAAATACGGCAATTTCCGCGCTGTAGCTTATGAAAATGATCTGGATGATCTTTGCCATGTTGCCATCGTTAAAGGTGAGGTGTCCGGTAAAAAAGATGTCTTGGTACGCGTACATTCAGAATGTCTGACCGGCGACGCTTTCGGTTCCCTGCGCTGTGATTGCGGCGATCAGCTGGCAACAGCGCTGCGAATGATAGAAAAAGAAGGGTGCGGTGTAGTACTGTATATGCGTCAGGAAGGACGTGGTATCGGTCTGGCGAATAAAATCAGGGCTTATGCGCTGCAGGATCAGGGTTATGATACCGTTGAAGCCAATGTTAAGCTGGGCTTTGCTCCGGATCTGCGTGATTATGGTATCGGAGCTCAGATCCTTTCCGACCTGGGCTTGACCAGCATTCGTCTGATCACTAATAATCCTGCCAAACGTGTGGGGCTTTCCGGCTATGGCATCACCGTAAGCGAAAGAGTGCCTATCGTTATCGACGCTAACCCTTTTAACGAGTTCTATCTGGAAGTCAAAGAGGAAAAAATGGGGCATGAGCTGCACGAAGGTCATGAGCATAAACACTGCAACTGCTGCAGCTGATATAAAAATTAAATTAACTTAAAATGGAGGCAATGAATATGAAAACTTTAGAAGGTCAATTAACAGCACAAGGTATGAAAGTGGCTATTGTTGTAGCTCGTTTTAATGAATTTATCACCAGCAAGCTTTTGAGCGGCGCTATCGACTGCCTGGAACGTCATGGGATGGACAATGAAGATATTACTGCAGTTTGGGTCCCAGGAGCATTCGAGATCCCTTTGGCAGCGCAGAAGCTTGCAGTGAGTGGCAAATATGATGCTGTTATCTGTTTGGGTGCGGTTATCCGCGGTTCTACTCCTCATTTTGACTATGTTTGTGCCGAAGCTTCTAAAGGCGTGGCGCATGTTGGTCTGGAAACAGGTGTTCCGGTATCTTTCGGCGTTCTGACTACCGAAAATATTGAGCAGGCTGTTGAACGTGCCGGTACTAAAGCTGGCAACAAAGGTGTTGATGCTGCAATGACTGCTATCGAAATGGTCAATCTGTTGAAAAACATCTGATTTTTAAACGTACGTTAATCGTAGATTCTAAGAGGTATATATAATGAAAGATATTTTGACTAAAGGCACGGCTGAAGGTGTACGAATTTATGCGCTGTGTACTACTAATCTGGTACAGGAGGCTGCTATCAGGCATCATACTTCCCATTTGGCTAGTGCCGCTTTGGGCAGGGCGATGAACGGAGCCCTGCTTTTAGCAGCTACTATGAAAGATAATGAACGCATTGCCCTGCGTTTAAAGGGTGACGGGCCGATCGGCGAAGTCGTTGCCGATGCAGAAGGCACGCATGTGCGTGGTTATGTAGGTGATCCGGATGTATTTTTGCCGCTGAAAAACGGCAAGCTGGATGTTGGCGGCGCTATTGGAGCCGGCAATATTATTGTGACCCGTTATCTGCAGAACGCTGAACCTTTTACCGGCTATGCCGAACTGGTTGACGGCGAGATCGCCAGTGACCTTACTAATTATCTATACACGTCTGAACAGACACCGTCTTCTGTGGCGTTAGGCGTATTGGTCAATAAAGAGGGGCAGGTCATAGCTTCAGGCGGGTACTTTATTCAGGCAATGCCAGGCTGCGCAGAGGAAACGCTGGCACAGCTGGAGGAAAACATCAGTTTAACTCCTTATGTTACGCAGCTGCTGGAGCTGGGTTATACTCCAGAAAAGATGATCGAAACTATTGCCCGCGGTCTAGATGTAACAATTCAGGAGAGCATAGAGCTGAGTTATAAATGCCGCTGCAGTAGAGAAAAGATATTGGGAGCATTGGCGACTTTAGGGCAGGAAGATATCTCGGCCATGAGTCAGGATGAGGAAACAGAGGTGCATTGCCAGTTCTGCAACGAAACCTATAAATTCAGCGGGGAAGAAATTGCCCGGTTGCTGAAAAAATAAATAAATCTTGACACCTCGAACAGTTGTTTGTATACTATTTGTAGATAGTAATTGACAGCAACGAAACAGGAGGCTTGATCAAATGAGTACGGAAAAACTGAACGCTGAAAAAACAAAAGCGTTGGAAAATGCAATGCGCCAAATCGAAAAAGATTTCGGTAAAGGTTCGATCATGAAATTGGGCGAAGCCAGCGCTAAAATGAACATAGAGGTTATTCCTACAGGCGCTTTGTCTTTAGATATAGCTTTGGGAGTAGGCGGCATTCCACGCGGCAGGGTCATCGAGATCTATGGCCCGGAATCTTCCGGTAAAACAACATTGGCTATCCACGCCATTGCCGAAGCACAAAAAGCCGGTGGTATCGCCGCTTTTATTGATGCCGAACACGCTTTCGACCGTTTCTATGCAGCCAAACTGGGAGTTAACATTGACGATTTGTATATTTCCCAACCGGATAACGGAGAGCAGGCATTGGAAATCGCCGAACAACTGATCCGCTCCTCCGCTATCGATATCATTGTTATCGACTCCGTAGCCGCATTGACCCCTAAAGCTGAAATCGAAGGCGATATGGGTGACAACAAAGTAGGTCTTCAGGCACGTTTGATGTCGCAGGCATTACGTAAACTGACAGCAGCCGTTAGCAAGACACGTACTACTTGTATCTTTATCAATCAGCTCCGCGAGAAAATCGGTGTTATGTTCGGCAACCCGGAAACAACAACCGGTGGTAATGCACTGAAGTTCTATGCTTCCGTTCGTTTGGATATTCGCGGTAGCCAAGCGATTAAAGACGGCGAAGAGGTACTCGGAAAGCTGACTAAAGTGAAAGTGGTGAAGAACAAGGTGGCACCTCCTTTCCGCAGAGCAGAATTCGACATAATGTTCGGTGAAGGTATCTCCCACTCCGGAGAAATCATCGACTTGGGCGCCGATCTGGGAATTATCAAGAAAAGCGGTTCATGGTATAGCTACAATGATACAAAGCTAGGTCAGGGACGCGATGCCGCAAAACAATGTATTGCTGACAATCCGGAGCTTGCAGAAGAACTGGAGGGCTTGATTTTTGAAGCATTGAAGAAAAAAGAATAAGCGGATCTCCTCCGTCTTTTTAAGACGGAACTGCATCAAAATAAAGTGGGAAAATATCGTATGGTACGAATATTCTCCCACTTTTCTATATATCATTTGTGTGTTTTTCTTATACAAAATAGATATATGCCAACGTGCTCAAGCTAATCACTACCCAAAGCAAAACTCCCTGTAACAATGGCTTAATTCCGACTGCTTTTAGCACATCAAGAGAAAGAGAAGCGCCGATAAAGAACATGGTAATTGTCAATGTTTTACGGGCAATTCCGTTGATCGCAGCTCCCAACCGCGGCACTCCGTCAAGTAAATAAGTATTTACCACCATTGCCAACACAAAGAAGAAGATAAACCAGGGAATACTGATCTTCTGTCCTTTACTTTTAAAGATAAATGAAGTGGCAAAAGCCATAGGAATTATCCAGAGAGCGCGAGTCAGTTTGATAGTAGTAGCTACTTTCAAGGCTTCCTCTCCATAAGCAGCGCCTGCACCAACAACCGAACTTGTATCGTGAATAGCAATTGCCGCCCAAGTTCCGAACTGTTGCTGATCCATACTCAAAGCATGACCAATCATCGGGAAGATAAAAAGTGCAATCGCATTCAAAATAAAAATAGTACCCAGTGCAACAGACATTTCACTATCTTTCGCCCTCAACACCGGTCCTACGGCTGCAATGGCACTCCCACCGCAAATAGCAGTTCCTGAACTAATAAGATAGGCAGTGTTCCGGTCTATCTTAAACAACTTACGTCCGATGAACCAACCGATCACTAAAGTACCGATTACGGAAATAACTGTAAACTCCATACCTTCTTTACCGGAAGCCAGAGCCGAATGTAGATTCATTCCGAATCCCAGTCCGACAACAGAATATTGCAATAAATATTTAGATGTTTTCTTATTAAATTTCGGATGTGCCTGTCCGCAAGTCAACGCAAAAATAAGTCCAAGAAACAAAGCAACCGGAGGAGTCACCCATGCCGACCATGCCTCCAACCCCGGAATATAGTCTAAAAACAGAAAGAAAGTCAAAGTAGAAAGTAGTGCAACATAAATGGTTTTGTTGTTTCCCTGCAACGTTTTTGTAGCTGTTGAAATCATATATTTTATCTTTAATTGTTTTCGGGGTGCAAAGGTACAGGAAACAATCAAGACACACTAATAGTTTCTGATTATGTATTATAACTTTTAGTTATAGATAATCTGTTCAGAACTATCCTTACACAGTTATAATATCTTTTCCGAAAGGTGATAAAGCTAATGCCGCCAACTTAAAGTGCTGTAAACCAAAAGGAATACCAATAATAGTTATACACAACATCGCCCCAAAAAGCAAATGTGACAAACAAATCCAAATGCCACCCACGAATATCCATATCACGTTCATCAGTATATAAAGGCAACCACTAGAACGGCTTCCGTTTCTAACTTCCTTGCCAAAAGGCCATAAAGCAAGTCCTGCCAATTTTAATGTTTGCATCCCCAAAGGAATACCGATGATAGTAATCATCATTAATAAACTTGAGATAAGATATTCTACCGCCGTAAAAATTCCACCAAGCAACAGCCACAAAAGATTCATAAAACAGCCCATAATAGTAACATTTAATTATATATATAAATTCCTTTTAGTCATCTCGTCCGTCTCATTCTAATAAGTAAAAGCACGTTTATAATCGCCTTGTCGGACATCAAGAAATCATTGTAAATTATAATTTTCTATATCCATTATCCATTGATTTTTAATTCTTTAAGTATTCTATGAGTATCAGTCAAATAATCCAGAATAGAAATATTTCACCCATACTACATAAATATCTTGCGCCAAAAGGCAAGTATCAAGCAAATATCCGGGAGTAGACGCAAACTCTCTAAGTCCCCTATAATAAAACTGCTTATGCCGCTCGTTTATAATAAACGGAACTACGTCATGGCAAAGACACTCACGGAACATGATCAATCGTCCTACTCTACCATTTCCAGATATAAGCCCCCCTTTCGTTTAGCTTGCTTTTCTTCCAGAAGATATATGGTGATCTTATCCATTAAGTTCTTGTATTTGATGATATAAGAACAAAGATAAAAAAGAAATATGAGATTTTATACAGAGTATGAGCAAACTTACCCAGAATCTCTGGAATAAACGAATAAAATGGGAGAAATGGCATTGAATGGCTTATGAATAAAGCGTTTATGATGCCAAACGAAGCCAACGGAGAAAAAGGGAAAATGCAAAGAACCCCTGCTTGATGGAAATAAAGGGACTAATATGTAGGAGGCAATATAACCGTAGTTTATATGTTAAGTCGGTAGATGACATATCTTTCGCAACCGGCATCATTGTATTTTCTTTCCTTCATCCGCATTGTTGCACTCTAGTAAACAGATCGGTGCACTCGGGTAGATAGCCCTATTCACTCCAGTGCACAAGCCTGTTTACTGGAGTGCAACGATAGGAATTTCTTATTGAAAATCTATTGATTTCAGTAGGATATTCTTTGATTGTCAGTTAGTTATAACGAAGATGAACAATAGTTTTGCTACAGCTTATTAAGTGTTGATGATTGGATGATGAGAATAACGTTTGCAATAGTATGAGAAATACCAATGATAGTATGAGAAATGCGGTATTTTAAGCGTGTTTTCTTGAATAAATTATGAGAAATACATGTAAACATTTTAATTCTCATAATTTATATGATTAGTAATCAGAAGGATAACTTTTTATATGAGAATATGAGAAATGAAATTGAAAAATCTTTTCTGGTGCCACACATTACTAAAAAACAAGACCAACTTCCCGCCATTTTGTTGCATCGTAACGCATTGAAATGCTGGGAAGTTAATCTGTATGTAAAAGTAACGGAAAAGCCGATTACAGACTTTTACTATGATGTCCCGCAAACCGCATAAAGACTTGGGATAATCCCCCCTCCTGCCCTTGCAGTTGCACAAAGTTAAATTCACGCTGCATAGGCATTCCCTTTATCTCAATTACACGCAGATTACCTGCAACGAGTTCTTTATGTACGGAACGGATAGAGACAATCCCCATACAATCAGTATGTTCGAGGAAAAGTTTAATGCTTTCCGTACTGCCGAGATACATCATTACATTTAAAGAAGACAGTTTCAGATTATGCTGCGACAAAGCACGTTCGAAGACATCCAGCGTCCCGGAACCTCTTTCACGCAGAACTAATGGAATATTCGGCAAGTCTTCCGGAGTAATCTCATCCTGAATATCCAGCTTGGTATGCGCGTGCACCACTGCTACAAGTTCGTCCTGCAAGAATGAAGTATACTTTAAGTTAGGCAGACGAAAGATTCCTTCCACCAAACCTAAATCTATCCGATGTTCCTGCAAGGCTGTTTCCACTCCCCGGGAATTTCCATTGATTAGAGAAAGATTGACCTGCGGAAACTTAGCTATGAAATTTCCCAATAAAGGAGGAAGGACATATTGGGCAATCGTTGTACTGGCACCCAGTCTCAATTCACCAATATACTCGTTATGCAACAAATGCATCTCATATTCCAGTTGCTTGTAATCATCCAGAATCTTCTCACTATGCTTCAACAGCAATTCCCCCGCATCGGTCAGCGAAATTTTACTTCCCTGACGCTCGAACAAACGAGCCTGATAATAAGTCTCTAACTCCTGGATATGCTTAGTGATAGCAGGCTGGCTTACAAACAGTTCTTGCGAAGCTTTCGTAAAACTCAGGTTCTTCGCTACACTTTGGAATACTTTTAAACGAAAATCAGACACAGGGCTAAATTTTAAGTATTAAATATATAGGTATAGTCAGCAAATATAGGAACTGATATTATTGTAGTTCGTCAGCTTTGATCCCCAATGCCTGCATCACAGGAAAAGCCAACATTTCCCATTTATACTTCACCGGAGCATCCGGTTCGTTCATGCGGAACTGAATCACTTCCTTATCTTTTATTTCATTCAGCGCATCAGCCACTTTCTTCCCGTATTCTTCATTAAAGGAAATCACAATCATTCTTTTCACATCAGCCGAATCGGCAACAATAGACAGCAAATCCAAGAATAAATCTTCCCTTGTCACCATTCCCTCCGAAGGGACACTGGCAAATGAATATTCTCCATAAGGGCTTTGAAAAGCAACCCCGTTCAGTTCTTTCTCCAGATCGGAAGGCCGGCAATGTACAAGCCGCCCAGACTCCTTATCGTAAACAAAAAGAAATTGTACTTCATTTTTCCCTTCCGTAATCCCGGCGTCCAAAGTAAGATAGGTAGTCAGTATCGAAAGGTCTATCTCTTGTAAAGAACGTTGCAAAGTATCTTCAAAGTATCCTTTCATATCTGTAATTACAAAGTTCAGAAAAGCTGCATCAATCAGCACTACTGTTTCAGACAGTTTTATTTGAGGTTTATCGTTCATATCTTATTTACAATAACATTACAGCCGATAAAGATACTACAATACTTTTATTTATCCTCCTCATTTCGCAGCAAATTCGTCAGTCATACACTGGAAAAAGAAGCCATTTTGTCCTGTAAGCTCCTTATAATCATGCTATTTTGTCACATTTTTCTACTTGGCAAATCTTTTGCGCCCTTTTAAGTGTTATTAGAAACATGAAAAAGAAAGGAGAACAACGATATGAACTTTAACAATTTTACAATCAAATCCCAAGAAGCGATACAGGAGGCTGTAAATCTGGTGAAAAGCCGGGGGCAACAAGCCATAGAACCCGTTCACATCATGCAGGGGGTGATGAAGGTAGGCGAAAACGTTACGAACTTCATCTTCCAAAAGTTAGGTATGAATGGACAGCAAGTAGCGGTTGTCGTTGACAAACAGATTGATTCGCTGCCTAAAGTTTCCGGTGGTGAGCCGTATCTGAGCCGTGAAGCAAATGATGTATTGCAGAAAGCAACCCAGTATTCAAAGGAAATGGGCGACGAGTTTGTTTCTTTGGAACATATACTGTTAGCGTTGCTCACTGTAAAAAGCACTGTATCCACCATTCTGAAAGATGCCGGAATGACGGAAAAGGAGTTGCGTAACGCTATCAGCGAATTAAGGAAAGGAGAAAAAGTAACGTCACAATCCAGTGAGGACACTTATCAATCATTGGAAAAATATGCCATTAACCTGAATGAAGCTGCTCGTAGCGGTAAACTCGATCCGGTAATCGGACGTGACGAAGAAATTCGACGGGTACTTCAGATATTAAGCCGGAGAACTAAGAACAATCCGATTCTGATTGGTGAACCGGGTACGGGTAAAACAGCTATTGTCGAAGGATTAGCACATCGTATCCTACGGGGAGACGTACCCGAGAACCTGAAGAACAAACAGGTTTATTCGTTGGATATGGGTGCACTCGTTGCCGGTGCAAAGTACAAAGGTGAGTTTGAGGAACGTCTGAAATCGGTAGTCAATGAAGTGAAGAAGTCGGAAGGTGATATTATCTTATTTATTGATGAAATCCATACATTGGTAGGTGCTGGGAAAGGCGAAGGTGCCATGGACGCCGCAAATATTCTAAAACCGGCTCTGGCCCGTGGCGAACTGCGCTCTATCGGTGCAACCACCCTTGACGAATATCAGAAATACTTCGAAAAGGATAAAGCATTGGAACGCCGTTTCCAAATTGTACAAGTAGACGAACCGGATAATCTGAGCACGATTTCTATCCTCCGCGGACTGAAAGAACGTTACGAAAATCACCATCATGTGCGTATCAAAGACGACGCAATTATTGCAGCCGTGGAGCTAAGTAGCCGCTACATCACCGACCGTTTCTTGCCGGATAAGGCTATTGATCTTATGGACGAAGCTGCCGCCAAATTACGAATGGAAGTAGATTCCGTACCGGAAGAACTGGACGAGATCTCCCGTAAAATCAAGCAACTGGAGATTGAGCGCGAAGCTATCAAACGTGAAAACGACAAACCGAAACTGGAGATTATCGGTAAAGAACTCGCTGAATTGAAAGAATTGGAAAAATCTTTCAAAGCTAAATGGCAAAGCGAAAAGACGTTAATGGATAAGATTCAACAGAACAAAGTCGAGATAGAGAATCTGAAATTCGAAGCCGAGAAAGCTGAACGCGAAGGAGATTATGGCAAAGTAGCCGAAATCCGTTACGGAAAACTTCAGGCATTGGATAAAGAAATTGAGGATACTCAAAAGAAACTGCGCGATATGCAGGGAGACAAGGCAATGATAAAAGAGGAAGTAGATGCCGAAGATATTGCTGATGTTGTTTCTCGTTGGACAGGTATTCCGGTTAGCAAAATGCTGCAAAGCGAGAAAGATAAATTGTTGCATTTGGAAGAAGAACTTCACCAACGTGTAATCGGTCAAGATGAAGCAATTGAGGCAGTTGCCGATGCAGTGCGCCGTAGCCGGGCAGGACTACAAGATCCCAAACGTCCGATTGGTTCGTTTATCTTCCTCGGAACAACGGGGGTGGGTAAGACAGAATTGGCGAAAGCACTGGCAGAATTCCTATTTGATGATGAAACGATGATGACCCGTATAGACATGAGTGAGTATCAGGAAAAGCATAGTGTTTCACGTCTGGTCGGAGCACCTCCGGGATATGTAGGATATGATGAAGGTGGTCAGTTGACAGAAGCTATTCGGCGGAAACCTTACTCTGTTGTGTTGTTTGATGAAATAGAGAAAGCGCATCCGGATGTTTTTAATATTCTGTTGCAAGTATTGGACGACGGAAGATTGACAGACAATAAAGGAAGGGTAGTTAACTTCAAGAATACGATCATTATCATGACTTCAAATATGGGAAGTTCCTATATACAAAGTCAAATGGAGAAACTGAACGGTTCTAATAAGGAAGAGGTAATCGAAGAAACGAAGAAGGAAGTGATGAATATGTTGAAGAAAACGATTCGTCCGGAATTTCTGAATCGTATTGACGAAACAATTATGTTCTTGCCGCTGACAGAAAATGAAATCAGGCAAATTGTCCTCTTACAAATCAAGAGCGTACAGAAAATGCTTGCTGAAAACGGTGTGGAATTGGAAATGACAGATGCTGCATTAAACTTCTTGTCACAAGTAGGTTATGATCCTGAATTCGGAGCGCGTCCGGTGAAAAGAGCTATTCAACGCTATTTACTGAACGACCTGTCTAAGAAACTGCTAGCTCAGGAAGTAGATCGAAGTAAAGCGATCATTGTCGATGCTGGCGGAGACGGATTAGTATTCAGAAATTAAACACAATACAAAAAATAAGAAGTCGGTAGGTTTGCCAAGAAACTTACCGACTTCTTTTTATATCCCTGTATAGATAATCCTCCGAACTTCAGGCTGACAGTTCGGATGACTCATCACTAAAACATAAGTACCCTGTTTAGAAATTGTTATGGTAAGCAAAGGTAAAGCAAATTGGTGTTTTTCCCTTAATTCTCCTTGAGAATCATATAAAAATACCATTGTACCTGATAACAAATTAGTCAAGCATAACTCCCCTGATTCATTATCCAAACAGATATTCACTCCTTTATTCGTTATTGTCTCCATTCCCTATATAAAGCCTCCTGTTCCCTGGAAGGTGATTAATTATAAAAAAGCGTGAGAACTACACAATTTATCATACTTGAGGTCACTGGATAACTCAAGCATCGAATAATATCTTTAAACGCTTTTGTTGTCCATTTTCATTTTAACTGCCATAGACATCGTGAAAAATAGAGAACAACGACAAAGATACATAAAAAGCACCATTATTTACAATATAAGTAGAAGATATTTATTTTAATAAAAGATTACCCAAATTATACTAATTTTTTTCTGAATTTACAAACATCTCTATAAAAAAACATGATAACCACATTAAATGCGATTATCATGTTCTTTAGTCTCATTTAGACAAATGACATTAATTATTATTCTGCCACTGTCTCTTCTTCCCCAACTTCCGCTTCTGGTTTAAATTCAGTAAGTCCATTAGATATCAACGTATTATACCAGGAAATCAATTTCTTGATATCTCCTACATGCACACGATCACGATCGAAATTAGGCAACACTTCAGCCAAGTATTCACGGAGTTGTTCCGGACTAGCCTTCTTCGGATCAAGAGAAGCAATTGCCGAATTTTCTTTCTTTTTCATCGCTTCCAACACATCATACAAAGGAACTTCCGCATCATCTGTGTACATTGCGATATCTGCCAGAGAGATAATTTTTTCATTACCATAAGCGGGGAAACGCTTCTTATCAGCATTGATTGATTCAACAATCAACATATTTTTTCCTTGCGAAATAAGTTTGTACAATCCCGGTTTTCCGGAGATAGACAAGATAGTCTTCAACATAGTATATATTCTTTTATTTATTAATTATTTTTTAGCGTCGCAAAGGTAATGATTATTTTTAGATAGCAAAGAAATAAGCTCCAAAACCTGCGGAATTAACGGTGTTTCATTGTCATTTACTATCACAAAATCGGCTTGTTCCCGCTTGGCCTCATCACTCATCTGTGCCTCAATACGCTTCAAGACCAACTCCCTTGATGAACAGTCACGTTTCATAGCCCGCTCTACTCTCACTTCCAACGGTGCATAAACCATTACAAGGAAATCAACTTCTTCTCTAAAACCGGATTCAATAAGGATAGCGGATTCCATACCAACCAGTCCGTTATTCCCGAAACGGACTGTCCATTGCCGGAAATCATCTTTTACCCGTGGATGAATAATAGCATTCACTTCTTTCACGTGCTCCGGATACCCGAACATATACTCCGCCAATAAAGTCCGGTTCAGTTCTCCCCCCTGAAATACTTCCTGACCGACCAAAGCACAAAGTTCCCGGCGAATCACTGTATCGGTACAAGTAATACGTTTCGCTTCTGTATCCGATATATAAACAGGAATACCCATTATCTCCAGCAACCGGGAAACAACGCTTTTCCCGCTACCGATACCACCAGTTATACCAACCTTAATCAACATCGGAAAAAGAAGATACTTGTTCTATCAAAAAGTCTACTTGTTCGGGTACAATACGGATTTGATTTATCCCATTCGGAAATGATTTCAATTTAACCGTATATTTATCAGAACCAAGCTTCAACAGTTCTTCATAAGAGACATTTATCACAAAATCATCGGCTTTAATACTACGAAAACGCTTCAATCCTACCTGAAAAGTTATCTGAACTTTAGAAGGAAATGCACGTAGGGCCTTATCCGCCGGAAAATTAATTCCATGTAACGGTACTTCGACTGTTTTCTCCGTATAAATATCTACCGGAAATGTCGCCTCAACCGAACTTGGAACGAACTTTACTCCTCTTAACGGAGCCAAAGATATTCGTTGCCGAGTGGTATCCGAAATATTCTCCAGATTTATTTTTTGGGTATAAGCAGTAGTAATCGTATCCAAAATCCCTTCGGGCGCATACACCAACACAGAATCCGGATTACAAATTGTATCCGAAACATAATATTGAAGCCCGGCAGTTACCTTCCCCTGAAGACGGACGGGTACTAACTTGGATTTTCCCTCGGAATAGATGTATTCTAATGTATCCGGCTTTATCGAGAGTATTTTAGAAGAGACATTCAACTGACTTAGTATCTTTTTCTCAAAATCGGATGCATAAATCTTCACATGATTATTTTTCCCTTTATAATCGAGAAAACTTAAATTGACTGGAAAAAAACTTTTTCCCAACATATAATTAAGCAGTACAGTCCCCTTATCCTTCACCCGAACCCGAAGTTCAGAAGGAGGTTCCGAAGTCAGCACTACATTATTGGGAAGGTCTTTTACTCGTACCGGAATAGAAAATTCCGCTTCATAATCATTATTTAACGTTTGGAGTAACCAGAATCCACCGGCTATCAGGAAAAAAAACAAAAAAATTAAGAACTCCCTGCTCT
>OGER01000892.1_pt1 | contig 27933 bp, 19 predicted proteins | sample 1570691 | NCBI WGS metagenome assembly OGER01 (sample SAMEA2582143, study PRJEB24529) | metagenome | biome: Human gut stool | place: China | collected 2011
GAGAGCCCTGAATATCTGGAATTTCAGAAGCAGAGTGATATCCTGAAAAAGAAGCCCGAACTGAAGGCACGTGTGGATACATTCAGGGCAGATAATTATAAAGTCCAGAATGAATGTGATTCCGATAATCTGTTTGAAGTTGTAGAGCAGATGGGAAAAGAATCCGCAGAGCTTCGCAGACACCCGGAAGTGAATGCGTATCTGGATGCGGAGCTTGCTTTGTGCAAAATGATGCAGAGAATCTGTATAAAACTGGGAGAAGGTATTGATATAGATGTCCCGGGAATGTGATCAGATAAACTGTAAAACAGTTATCCTGCTGTGAGCAGATAACTGAGCGGATGACTTTATCCGCCTGATATACAGAAAGGAAATAGCTTATGAGTGATACCAGAGAACGTGCAGGTGCAGCAGGTGTTGTTGTTGCAGGAACGTTTTTTAAGATCGTACTTTATATATGTGTGATAGTTTTACTTTTCTGGGTAGGAAAGGCTTCTTATCAGTTTGGACATGATGTCTTTAATCAGCAGGCCATGAGTCCCGGAGAAGGACAGGAAGTTACAGTGGTGATCAAGGAAGATACTTCCTTGTACAAGATTGCCAAAACTCTTCAGAAAAAAGGTCTGGTCAAGAGTGCAACGGTATTTTATGTTCAGGAGAGACTGTCCACTTATCATGGAAAGCTTCAGGCCGGAACGTATCTGTTAAGTACAGCATATACACCTAATCGTATCATGGGAATTCTGGCAGGTGATGATGAACAGGAAGGGGTAAGTGATTCGTGATAGTTGACGAGCGGATGCGTACCTATATTAATTCACTGGATATGGGAAATACACCGTTTCTTGAAGAATTGGAGCAGTATGCCATCAGGGAACGGGTGCCGATCATCCGGAGAGAAATGCAGAGTTTTATGAAAATGTTTCTGGCTTTAAACCAGCCGAAGCGTATTCTGGAGGTGGGGACAGCCATTGGCTTCTCCACACTTCTTATGTGTGAGTACAGTCAGCCTGAAATGCATATCACAACGATTGAAAATTATGAAAAGCGAATCCCGATTGCCCGGGAAAATTTTAAGAGAGCAGGAAAAGAAGAGCAGATTACACTGCTTGAAGGGGATGCAGCGGAAATCCTTCCGACACTCACCGAGCCGTTTGATCTGATCTTTATGGATGCCGCAAAAGGACAGTATATTCATTTTATGCCGGATATTCTGCGTCTGCTGAAAACCGGAGGGACACTTGTCTCGGATAATGTGCTGCAGGATGGGGACATTATTGAGTCCCATTATGCGGTGATCCGCAGAAACCGGACGATTTACAAACGGATGCGGGAATATTTGTATGAGTTAACGCACCGGAAAGATCTGGTAACAGCGGTGCTGCCGGTGGGAGATGGAATTACAGTCAGTACAAAAGTAGAGGTAGAAAACGATGAGAAAGAATGAGTTGCTTGTTCCGGCAAGCAGTCTGGAAGTATTAAAAATTGCAGTTATTTATGGAGCCGATGCGGTCTACATCGGGGGAGAGGCATTCGGACTCAGAGCCAAAGCCAAAAATTTTACCAAGGAAGAGATGGCAGAGGGAATTGCATTTGCACATGCACGGGGAGTTAAAGTTTATGTGACGGCAAATATTCTGGCACATAATTATGATCTTGACGGTGTGCGGGAATATCTTACGGAACTGCAGAATATGAAGCCGGACCGGCCAGATGCACTGATCATTGCAGATCCGGCAATCTTTACGATCGCCGGAGAAGTATGCCCGGATATTGACCGCCATATCAGTACACAGGCAAACAACACCAATTACGGAACATTTCAGTTCTGGGAGAAACTCGGTGCTACCCGTGTGGTAACGGCAAGAGAACTTTCCCTGCGGGAGATCCGGCAGATCCGGGAACACATTTCCGATGATCTGGAGATAGAGACATTTGTACATGGCGCTATGTGTATTTCCTATTCTGGAAGATGTCTGCTGTCCAATTATTTTACAGGAAGGGATGCCAACCGCGGGGCATGTACACATCCGTGCCGGTGGAAATATTCTGTGGTTGAAGAGAAGCGTCCGGGTGAGTATTTCCCGGTATATGAGAATGAGCGCGGAACCTATATTTTCAATTCCAAAGATCTGTGTATGATTGAGCATATTCCGGATCTTCTGGAAGCAGGAATTGACAGTTTTAAGATTGAGGGACGTATGAAGACCGCACTTTATGTGGCAACGGTGGCGCGTACTTACCGTAAGGCGATTGACGATTATCTGGAGTCTCCGGAGAAATATCAGGAAAATATGCCATGGTATCTCGAACAGATCAAAAGCTGCACATACCGCCAGTTTACCACGGGATTTTTTTATGGAAAACCTTCGGAGGAGACACAGATTTACGATAACAACACGTATGAAAAGGGATATACCTATCTGGGAATTGTCGGTCCGAAAAATGAAAAGGGAATGTACCGGGTGGAACAAAAGAATAAATTTTCTGTCGGAGAACAGATCGAAGTGATGAAACCGGACGGACGCAATATGACCGTTACGGTGCGGGGACTGATGGATGAAAAGGGAGAGCCGATGGAATCCTGTCCGCATCCGCAGCAGATCTTTTATGTGGATCTGGGGATGGAACCGGATGAATATGATATTCTCCGGAGACGGGAAGAAGAAGCGATCGCCCTGGATTAAAAAAATCTTAAGAAACACCCTCTGTCTGAACAATTGCGAAAGCACAGAGGGTGTGCTAATATAAGACAAAAGGACGTTGTTCTTAAGTAGCGAGTGAACCAGATAAGGAGGAGAGATTATGCGTTTGCAAAGCAAAAAACTGATTGCTGTATTGTGTGCGCTGGCAATGATTATTTCTGTATTTCCAGTACAGGCAGATGCGGCAGCAAAACCGAAATTTGTAAAGAATTATACGGTTCTTTATGAAAACAGCACCGGTAAGGGTGTGTATACATATACCGTAACCAATCTTACCAAAGGTCAGAGGGTAAAATGGAGCCTTTCCGGCACCGGAAAAAGTTATGCAAAGCTGAAGAAAACAACGACATCCGTGAGCGGAAAGACATCTGCAAACAATTTGACAATCCGCACCCGGGGAAAGGCAGCCGCAAAGAATAAAACCGTAATTGTAACTGCAAAAGTTTACAAAGGGAAGAAGTGCGTGAGCACGATCAAGACAAAGTCTGCCAAGATTAAAATACTGCCGAAAACAATTTCTATTGTAGATAACGGAGTCTTGAAATATCAGGTGGGACAGACCTATCAGTTCCAGTTCCGTATCACTCCGGCAAATGCCATCAGCACCAATGTCTGGACCGCTGTGGATGGAAACGGAAATGATGTTTCGTCCATGATTACAAAGACCGGTGCATTTACTCCGGCAAAAGAAGGTACTTATACCATCACCGTGCAGGCCAAAGCGGGAAATAAAGTGGTTTCCGACAGCAAGGTTATTACTGTCGCAACTTCCATGACCGGAATTGCACAGATGGCAGCAAACAAGGTAGCGGCTGTATATTCCGGAAATGCCAAAAATCTTGTGAAAACAGGAGATTTTTCTATCCGGACCCAGGCAGGTGCAAAGATGGAAATCAAGTCGGCTGTATTTTCCGATGACGGAACACAGGTATTTCTTACAACCTATAATCAGCTGAAAGACGGTGCAACCTATACGGTTACCGATGGACAGTCAACATATGACTTTACCGCATCCGTGGGAAGACCGGTCAGCCTTAGAGTTGTGACAACAGAAGTGACCGTCGGAAAAGAGACACCAATCGAATACGAGATTCTTGATGCAAACGGAATTGATGTCAAGACAGCATATCCGGGAGATATTACTTATACGGAACGGATTACAAATGGTTACCGTACAAAGGATAATAAGATTTATATGACCAGAGTTGGGGATACCGGAACGGTTACACTGACTTATAAATGTGCAAGCGATCCGAATCTGGTACTGACCGGAAGCGGAACCTTTGTATGTAAGGCAGCCAGTGTGTCAAACAACACAAACCTTACACTTACCTCTTCGGAAGCAGTACCAAATTACAGTGCATCCAGTTACAAGGACAATCATAATGTTGCATCCGGCAGCAATTATTATGTACATTTCCGGGCTCTGGATACAGACAATACCGAGATGAAGTATGACAGCATCAAGTTTGAGTCTTCCGATCCGGACACATTGCTTGTAAATCCTGGAAAGAACAATGTTGCTTATGCAACAGCAATCAAGACAGGTACCGCAAATATTATCGTTACCGCAACCTATGCAAAGCAGGAATACACTTATGTATACGAGATTACGGTAGCGGAACCGGCATACCTTGCAACATTGTCTGCAGATAATACGCAGATTACGATGTCAAACGCTTATGCAACAGGGTATAAGGAATATGTCAATATTGAGGGAAGAGATCAGTATGGACAGAGTATGAAACTTGAAAACGAGACATCCCAGATCGTAGAGAACAGTACCAATAAAGTATCTATGGCTACCTATGATCCGGCAACCGACCGTATGGTATTTGACGCATCCGGAAGGGCAGCAGGTGTTTACAATTATACCCTGACCCTGACAATGAACGGACATAAGGCATCCGTTAATGTCACCGTTGTTGTACAGACTCCTCCTTATAACGGAGCATCTTCCTACAAGGTTGATATCAGCAAGCCGGTCATTGATCTGGCAATTACTTCCGGAGCATCTGCATCGAATCTGATTGCATCAAAAGCGACAACACTGCGTCTTGCAGAGTATCGCGGAGGCGTATTCTATCAGTATGTGAATATTGCATCTGTAAGGATCAGTAAGGGTGGACAGTATTATGGAAGTGATCTGTCAAAGGGAGGATCTTCAACAGAACCTGCAACCAGCAGTGGATCAGAAATTCCGATTTCTGCGGTTTCACTGAATGGAAATGTTGTGACAAAGGCACAGACAGGTACTTATCTGCTGGAACTGAAGTTCTATCCAAGTGATGGACAGAGCACATCACTAGCTACAACTACGGGATATCTGGAAGTTACCGACAGTCAGGCAAATCCAGTGATCTGTGTAGATCGCACCGTATCTACCGTAAACTGTAAGACGGCACTGGATCTGGCAAAGAACTGCCTGAGCATTCAGGGAATGGATGGCGGAGTGATCGCAGACTGTACCGTTACCGGATCGAGTGTACCGGGTGCAAGTTATTCCGTTACTTCAGGAATGTCTGTCAATATCAATTCCGTTGTTGTACAGGCAACCACAACACTTTCCGATAAGACAACGGTTGTATCTAATTATACGGTTTCTGTGGGAAGGACATTGAGAAATCAATAGTAAGCTGTTTATTGGTAATGGCATGTAAATAGTGGGGTATGATTCTTTGAATCATGCCCCCTTTTAAGTCAAAATCTGGTGATGCAGACTTTGACCGGGTATTTAATGGAGAAGAAGGAATGAGACAACAACTTCTTGATGAACTTATGCAGATATCAGAAGAGGAAAGTAAATATAAGGCAGGACAGGCAGCGATTGAGGAACAGTTATACAGCGAAGCGTCCATACAGGAGATTGATCGTCAAAAACTGCTCAGAAGGGGAAAACTGATTACTGTAAGACGTCACAGCAGATTTGTGGAATTTCCGTTGCACCGGCATAATTATGTGGAATTTATGTATGTGGTACAGGGGGAGATTACACATGTAATTGACGGAAAAGAATTAACACTTTATAAAGGAGATTTACTGATGCTCAATCAGTATGTGGAACATGCGATTCACAGAGCTGAATTTGAAGACATTGGAATCAATTTTATTGCTTTGCCGGAATTTTTTGAAATTCCGCTTGGAATGCTTCAGGAAAAAAATGTTTTAGCGGAGTTCATTGCAGGGGCATTCCGGCAGAAGAGTCCGGTTCCTCATTATCTGATTTTTCGTTTAAAGGAGAATCCCCAGATTGAAAATCTGATGGAGAATATGATAGAATCCATGCTTTATGAATATATGAATGAAGATGTTATCAATCAGTATTCCATGGGACTTGTCTTTTTGTATTTGTTAAATCATTTGGAGAATTTGAGCCATAATTCTTCTATGGATTACAAGGAGACTATTGTGCAGTCGGTTCTTGAATATATCAACAGTGATTGTAAAAATGCAAATTTGACAAAGATTGCAGCAGATACACATCAGTCAGTTACCGTATTAAGTAAGCTGATCAAGCAAAAGACAGGGGCAAATTTTCAGGATTTACTGCAACAGAGGCGATTTCAGGCTGCGGTCAAACTTCTTGAGGAAACGGATCTGTCAATCGAAGATATTTCACTTGATGTAGGATATGAGAATCAGAGTTATTTTTTCAGGCAATTTAAAAAAAGATTTGGTATGACACCGAGATCTTATCGCATAACACATCAAAAATAAAAATATCAAATAAGGACAGTTTTTTGGTCTAATCAGAGGCTAAAAAGCTGTCCTTATTTTTGTTATGGTGAAGCAAATGAAAAAGGAGGCGTGTTTTATGGATACGATACGTGCTATTATTTTTGACCTGGATGGGGTCATTTGTTTCACAGATAACTATCACTATCAGGCGTGGAAAGAATTGGCAGATGCAGAAGGAATCTATTTTGATGAGAAAATTAATGGACGATTAAGGGGTGTAAGCCGTATGGAAAGCCTTGATATCATTTTGGAGCGAGCATCAAGATGCTATACACAGGAAGAAAAAGAACAGCTTGCTACAAGAAAGAATGAAAGTTACGTTCGTCTATTGGAAAAGATGTCTCCAAGGGATCTTTCGGATGAAGTAAAAAATACGTTGGACACCTTGCGACAGCGCGGTTACAAGCTTGCAATCGGATCAAGCAGTAAGAATACAAAGAAGATTTTAAAGCAAATTGGATTAGATGGATATTTTGACGCGGTCAGCGATGGAACAAACATTACAAAGTCAAAACCGGATCCGGAGGTTTTTATAAAAGCGGCGGAAATGGTTGAGGAAAAGCCGGAAAATTGTCTTGTTGTAGAAGATGCACTTGCAGGAATTGATGCGGCTTATGCCGGTGGATTCATAAGTGCAGGGATTGGAGATGCCGCGAGTCATAAATATGTGACATATCCAATCCATACATTTTCGGATCTGCTTTCCATTGATAAGTTGTGAAAAAGTCAGTGGAGAGGTGTAATTTGAATTAATCGTACCTCTAACAATTCTAATGTGACATCCAGTTCGAGGATTTCATCGGAGTTGACAGACACAATTTTCTGATGAAATCCAGGAACGGATGATTTTTTTAACCAATCAATTTCCTGAGGTGTAGTAAGTTCCAATGCACCCATAGAAACCCATTGATCGAAAGCACTTCCATGCGTTCGATTTACATAGGTTTCAGAAATCTTATAGTTTCCCTGTGGAATATCAGATAAACACAGGGAGATCATTACCGGTTCCGAATCAGCAAAAACGGTATAGCGGTCTGTTTCTGTCATATCAAAACGTTCTCCATTCGCATATAAGTAATTAAAATGCCTGTAATTGTAAAGCATGACTTGAAAACTATCATTTTCACGGGTGATAAAATATTCGTCTCCACGCCCAAGAAACTGATCACCCAATTGTTGAAGAAGTGTGTAGGCATAATAACTGGCTTTTGGAATTCCATTTACGGTAAAAAGACCAAGTCCACCGAAAAATAACATATTTGGTAAAGAACTGTCTGCCATAAGATCTGTGAGCGCCTGATAAGTAAAACTTTCCAGACGGTCATAGTTTTCAAGGATGTTCTTGACAATATAACAGGATTTGAAGCAGGTATCATTCAGTAGATCCTGTTGGCTTGGTGTATTATTCCATTCGGATAAGTAGATTGGCAATTTACCAAGATTTAGCCGGCGTCGTTCTCTGAGAACCTGCATGACAAAATCTTTGAGTCCGTCTGGTGATTCCGATAAACTCATGGCATATATGAAACCGAAAGATTCTTTTGAATGATTTTTATTGGAAATCAGTTTGGTGTCATAATAAGTGAAACTTAAACTGTCAGGGATGCAGTCGTTTTGTTTACACCATTCCAGAAAGTTCAGATACCAGTTTTCGTAGCCTTCGGATACGATGTAGTAAGTCGGCGGAAGACTAAATTCAATATCCGGACAGAAATTTTTTACGCAAAGGAAAGTTTCCTTATAAAACTGAAAGAAGTCTTTTTCGTTTGAAAATCCGAAAAGATCCATGTTTGTGTTGGGCTGGTTCCAAAGACCGAATTTCCATGAGCGAATTACCTCAAGTCCATAGCGGTTGCTGATATGTTGCAGAAACTCTGAAACAAGCCGGCACCATGCGGCAATGGAATGGGGTTGGCTGACATTAGAACCAAACAAGCGTTTATTTGGATATTTGGCGAGCTTTTCCGGCATGTAAGAAAGTTGAATCCATGGATTAAGATGAAGTTTGGTTACAAAATCAAGAATTTTATCAATATATGTAAAACTGTACACAGGTGTACCGTTTGCTTTCTCATTGTACACATGCAGATCATCTGAAAATATACCGCATAATTTAATATATTCAAATCCAATCCTATTTTGAAATCTGGTCAACATTTCCTGAATATCACAGATTAACACATCACTGGCACGACCGACTGTCATCATTTTTTTCCATGTATGTAGCAATACGTAAGAACTTCCATTTACAGAGAAATCAATTTGTTTTTTTGATATAGGGGATACGACGTGGGTATGTGTATTGTCGTTTAAATATTTCTTTAATCCTGCAATATAATTATGTTGTTCTAATTGTTGAGAGGTCTGTTGCTTTTCTTTTTTTTGCTCGCGCCGATATTCTTTTGGCAGCATTCCATATTCTTTTTTTAAAAGAGTTACAAAGGCATGACTATTAGGAAATCCGCTGTCAATCGCTACTTCATCAATATTTTTATCTGTTATGGAAAGTTCCTGCATCGCATGCATAAGGCGGTATTGATTCAGGTAGCTTAGAAAATTCATCCCAAAATAGTCAACGAAGAATTTTGAAAGATAGGGAACGGACAAATGAACTTCATCGGCAAGTTCTTTTAAGGTTATGTTTTCTGTATAGCGCTGTTGGATTAATTGTGATATTTCTGCTATCCGGATAGCGTATTTGTGGTTTTTCTTTTCATTTGCAGTCGATAATTTTACACGGAAATGAAGGTACATAATATCCATAACATTATAGATATATGACCAGTTGCGAAGTTCGTAGCCATCTTTTTTGTCCACATTTGTTTTGATGATGTGAGCAATCAGAGAGCGTAATTGTGCAATTGCTTCCTGATTATCCGACATGGGACTAATACAGAAGAAGCGGGGATGTGATGGAACCGGCAGAATCTGTTCAAATAATGTTTGATTAAACAGAACGGTTATGATGACACAATTGACACCATGTAGTTCATGAAGTGTAAGTGGATTGATGCAAAAAATATCATCTTCCCTGAGACTGTACATATGATCATCAAATTGTAATGTACAGCTTCCGGAAACAATCATGGACAATTCAAAATAATCATGCATCTGTTGGCGGATATGATCAAATCGCTGCATCGTACACCGGATCGGCATGTGTACATCGTTATCGGAAATAAGATAGTAGTTCTCTGACATAAAATTCCTCCATTTCATATAAAAAGGTAACTATATTGATTAAAACATATATGCAATACAAAAATCAATAAAAACATAGGATTTTTAATCTATTTTTTAGAGGCGAGACTAAATTTAAGGTAAACGTATAGAAAAAAGAAAAACACATTAAAAAAATGAGTGAAACAGATAAAAAACAAAATCACATAAAAATTAACAAAAATCTATAATAAGCATAAAGACGAGGTGATAAAAATGAGTGAACCAATTTTAACAGTTGCAAATATGAATAAGAAATTTGGAAGTACAGTGGCTTTGAATGATGTATCACTGACTGTATATCCGGGAGAAATAAGAGGACTCATTGGAGAAAACGGATCGGGAAAGTCAACGGTTACTTCTATTGTAGCAGGAATGCAGGAATGTGACAGCGGTGCGATGACATTTCAGGGACAGAGCTGGAAGCCGCTTAGCATGATCGATGCACTTCACAAGGGAATTGGAATGATTGTTCAGGAGAGCGGAACAATACCGGGGATTACGGTAGCTGAGAATATTTTCCTTGCGGAGTCTGAAAAGTATAAGAATAAGTTCGGCCTGATTAATCGTAAGAAAATGAATGCGGATGCGACCAGGGTGATGAAAAATATCGGTGTCAATGATGTAACAGGCGAAATGCTTATGCAGAAGCTTGATTTTCAAACCAGAAAGCTTGTAGAGATTGCTAAAGTTGTGATGAAAGAACCTCAGATTCTGGTAATCGATGAGACGAGTACAGCATTATCACATGACGGAAGAGAAATTTTATATGACATTATGAATCGCTTCCGTAAAGAAAATAAATCAGTGATTTTTATTTCGCATGATCTGGATGAAATTATGGAAGTCTGTGATACGTTGACCGTTCTTCGAGATGGCAAGATTATCCGGACATTTGAAAAAGCAGAATTTGAGGCCGGAGCAATCCGCGCGAGCATGATCGGAAGAGAGCTGCAAGGTGATTATTATCGAAGTGACTTTCAGGCAAGTTCACAGCCGGAAGTGGCATTGGATGTAAGAAATCTGGTATATGAAGACCGGTTAAAAGGGATTTCATTTCAGGTGCATAAAGGAGAAATCGTTGGAATCGGTGGATTGGCACATTGCGGAATGCATTCTCTTGGAAAGGTTTGTTTTGGAGCATTAAAGCCGGAAGAGGGAAGCGTTACGGTGGAAGACGGAACAATCATTGACAGTCCGGCAATTGCAATGAAGAAACGTGTGGGTTATGTATCGAAGGACAGAGATGTTGAGTCGTTATGTCTTAATGCAAGTATTGAAGATAATATTTCAATTGCAGGAATGAGTGAATTTGCGATCAATAATTTTCTGATTCTGAAAAATCGAGAAAAAAAATATGTGAATCATCAGATTGAAGAATTGTCCATCAAATGTGCGGGAAGAGATCAGTCAGTATCACAGCTTTCCGGAGGAAATAAGCAGAAGGTCGTATTTGGAAAATGGATTGGATGTGGAAGTGAAATCCTTATTCTGGACTGTCCGACACGAGGCGTGGATATCGGTGTAAAACAGGCAATGTACCAGCTTATGGTGAGATTGAAAAATGAGGGAAAATCAATCCTTATGATCAGTGAGGAATTACCGGAACTGATTGGAATGAGTGATCGGATTCTAATTATGAAAAATGGTGAGGTCTCTGCGGAATTTGAGAGAAGCGAAACTCTTTCTGATGCACAGATTATTGAATATATGATTTAGGAGGCAAAAAAGAATGACGAAAAATAAAAAAATGATGATAAGTGCGTTGCCTTTTGTAGCACTTGTCGTATTGCTTGCAGTATTTTGTGGAATTGTAAGCAGTAAAGGATATCGTCTGGATATGTATATTAAGATTGTATTTAATGAAGGGATTGTATTATCAATTGTTGCAACAGGTGCAATTTTTATTTATACACTGGGTTCATTTGATATCAGCCTGGGAGCCGCAACGCTTTTTGCGGCCACGCTGGGAGTACTTACCTATAATGCAACTGAAAATTTTGCGTTGATGATTATCGTGATTTTATTAGCAGGAATTGTTTGCTCACTGGTCAATTCAGTGCTTGCGTCCATATTTCATATTCCGGTGTTTGTTACAACGGTAGCAATGATGTCCGTGTTATCCGCGACTGCATCGCAGATTATTACGACAAAAGGTGGTGCGGTTGGTGGAATCAGTATTCCAAGCGAGGTTGTAAAACATCTGGATAACTCGGCATTTAAGATTGGAGTTCTGGTAATCTGGGTTGCGATCTGTGTATTTGTTTTTGATTATACAAAGTTTGGAAGAAGAGAAAAATTTGTAGGTGGAAACCCAATCTGTGCGCAGCTTTCCGGTATTAAATATAACACATATGCAATATTGGGCTTCCTTTTGGCGGGAGTAGGAGTAGGAATCGGTGCATTTATGACATTGGTATATACACCATCTGTTACAACAACGACAGCCGGGGATATTGGAATGAATATTATGGTTGCAATTGTATTTGGAGGAATGCCGATTTCAGGTGGTGCCAGATCAAAGATTTACGCGGCAGTTGTTGGAGGATTCTCTTATATTGTATTAAATAATATTTTGGATCTGCTCATTGATTCTACATCGGGATATGGCATTACGCAGATTGTAAGTGCAGTGTTTTTTCTGATTATAGTATATGTTGCAAGCGTTAACTATCGTTCGCAGACTTTACCGCGATAAAACAAGAATTTAACACATTGTGTGTTAAAGATAAATTTTAAAAGAAAACAGGGAGGAAGAAATTTATGAAACGAACAATGAAAAAAATGTTAAGCTTTGGTCTTGTTGCAGCTATGTCTCTGACAATGCTGGCCGGATGTGGAAACAGTAAGGATGCAACAAATGATACAAATGTTTCAAATGGACAGGAGGAAAAAAAGCCGACAGGAGATGTCAAGATTGGTGTTCTGGTTCAAGATGTCAGTGGTGAGGAAGCATTAGGATTCCGTTCTTACTATGAGAATTATATTGCGGATCAGTATGGTGTAACATTTACTTACACAGACGAACTTAAGGATGCTGCAAGTGAGAAATCTGCAATTGAGAAGTTTGCTTCTCAGGGATATCAGGCAGTCATTTCTTTTTCAAGCAATGATCGTGCATTACAGATTGAAACATGTGAGGAAAACAAGATTTATTATGCAGTTGCAGCAGGAACACTTGATCAGGAACAGTTTGAAAAATATAAAACAGATGAATATTTTCTTGGACAGGTGGGTCCGAGTATGGATACAGAGTATGAAGCTGGTGTAGAAATGGGCAAGTTCTTTGCAGATAAAGGCATTAAGACTGCTGCAATCTATGGCGCATTTATTCCGAATCCAATGCACGTATATCGTACAGCCGGCGTACTTGCAGGACTTGGACTTTCTTATGGCGGAGCGACAACTGAAGAGGATGTAGTTGGTTTGATTTTTGCTGATCAGGGTATAGATTTGTCAAAGATTTCAGGAGATATCAAGATCGTATCTTATTTACAGGGATATGGTGATACAACAACAGACGAGATCAATGCAGCCATTCAGGCGGCTCCGGAAGCATTCATCTCTGTCGGAATGGCAACAACATTCTTTACACAGCAGTTGAATGCAGCAGGTATTGAGTTTTCTGATATTGATTCCTTTACCAAGAGTAATGGAGAGGCAATCACAAACGGAAAGCTTGTATATCTTGCTGGAAAATATTCATCATCGGTAGGACCTGCTTTTGCATTAGTGATGAATGCAATCAATGGGAATGTAATTCGTGATGCGCAGGGAAATGCTGTGTCACTCAGCCAAAATTATCAGGTAGCAACAGATAGTGAGACATTTGATAAATTTTACAAGAATGATAATGGTGATAACCCGATTTACAGTAGGGATACATTGGATCAAATTATTGGTGATACAGTTACTTTTGATACTATCAATGAGGTGGTTGCATCTAATTAACTTGTTTTTTATTATTTGGTCGCGGCTTCTTAAAGAAGCCGCACCCTCTCCCAATAGATGAATTTATTACTTTCATCTATTGGGAGAGGGTATGAAAAATTATCCTGTAAAAAGAAAGGAGAAGATAACATGAAAAGTAAAAACAGACTTTGTATAAAAAATTTAGCAGGAGCACTTGCCATACCGGTACTGGTGGCTATTTTGTTACAGGGTATTTGTATGGCAAAAGGAAAAACAATGATCATGAATATGACAAGCTTTGACAATTTTGTTGTCTATATTGCAATTGTTATGATCACAACTATCGCTTTGTCCATCAATCTTAACAGTGGACGTTTTGATTTTTCTTTGGGATCAATGGCATTGCTTTCCTCTGTGATTGGTGCAAAGATTACATATTCGTTTTTAGGTGGAGGTCAGGGCAGTGCACCGATAATGCTGATGCTTACTATTTTATTTGGTATGCTGCTTGGACTGATTTCCGGTGTTTTGTATGTGGTTTTACATTTGCCACCAATTATTACGTCTCTTGGTGTAACACTGATTTATGAAGGAATTCTTTTTACAATTACAGAAGGTCGTTACGTTATGAAAGAGGTACAGAATTCATCCATGACTGCTTTTACAGGAAACTGGCTTTATGCAGCAATTATTATTGTGGCGGTACTGGTAATTATTATTGGACTCTTTGATTATACAAAATTCGGATACGATTATAACGCACTTAAGAATGGTCAGAAGGTTGCAGTTAATACCGGAATTAAAGAAATTCCAAATGCAATTGCCTGTTATGTGATCTGCGGTGGCCTGATGGGAATTGTTGGCTTTTTAAACGCTTCCAGAAATACAACCATCAATGGAGGTCAGCTTAACTTTGGATCTATCAGTATTATGTTTACTGCATTTCTTCCAATGTTTATTGGATCTTATATCAGCAGATTTACCAATGAAAAGATTGGATTTTTACTTGCAGCTTTATGTATGTCAATGTTGAATTCCACATTTGCGGTATTCTCAAATGAAGTAAATGCATCCATGCAGGCAATCATTAATGCTTTATTGCTTGTAGTGTTCCTAATTTATCTGAGTAACGAACATTTATTGATTCGTGTGTTTACCGGAAAACGCAAATAAATTGCGTCAAGTTTTTACAAAAAACCTGACATGTAGCGTCAGTCTTTGCTGAATGCAACCTTAAATAACTGATGCTTAACAAATGGAGGACAGAAATATGATCAATTTGACAAAGGCACCCTTCTTTCTTGTGAAAGAGGATATCGAGTGGGTTGAAAATACAAAAAAAGCAATGACGTTAGAAGAAAAAATCGGTCAGTTATTTGTACCGATCGGATATTCAGGAGATGCAGATTATCTGGAACATGTTATGCTTTCACACCATATCGGTGGAATCATGTATCGGTGCGGTGAGGCTAAGGAGATGCAGAGAACACATCGTTATCTTCAGGAACATAGTAAAATTCCACTTTTGGTCGGAGCTAATCTTGAGGATGGTGGATGTGGAATTGCAACGGATGGAACACAGTACGGAAAACAGATGCAGATAGCTGCAACCGGAGATACCGAGGACGCCTATCGTTTAGGAAAAGTAAGTTGCAGCGAGGGGGCAGCGGTGGGATGTAACTGGGCGTTTGCACCAGTGGTTGATATTGATAGAAACTGGAGAAATCCGATTACTAATGTGCGTACATATGGTGACGATCCGGATCGGGTCTTAGCATGTGGTGTTAATTATATAAAGGCTGCAAAAGAAGAAAATGTACTTGTTGCAATTAAACATTTTCCGGGAGATGGCTGCGATGAGGTGGATCAGCATATTCTTACCAGTGTGAACAGTCTCTCCTGTGAGGAGTGGGATGCAACCTACGGAAAGATTTACAGCGGACTGATTCAGGCGGGAGCGCAGACGGTGATGGTCGGTCATATTGCACAGCCGGCATACCAGAAAGCTTATAATCCGGATTTTCCGGACAAGTTAGTTCCTGCAACACTTTCTCCGGAACTGTTAAAAGGCTTGCTTCGTAAAAAGCTTGGATTTAACGGATTGATTGTTACCGATTCTACCTGCATGGTTGGTTTTAGCTGTGCAATGGAAAGAGAGAAGGCGGTGCCTTATGCAATTGAAGCCGGATGTGATATGTTCCTCTTTAATAAAGATCTGGACGAAGATTATCGGTATATGTTAAACGGATACAGGCAGGGAATTCTGTCGGAGCAGCGTTTGGACGAGGCAATCACAAGAATTCTTGCAACTAAGGCTGCGCTGGGTCTTTATAAGAAAGCAAAGAGTGAGATTGTGCCGACGGAAGAAGCACTTCGTGTGATGCGTTCGGACGAACATGTCACATGGGCGAAAGAAAGTGCCAATGCTGCGGTTACGCTGGTTAAGGATACACAGAAGATCTTGCCGCTGAGTCCGCGGAAAACGAAGAAAGTACTGCTTGAGATTATGGGAGATTTCCCTTCAAATGAGAGAGTGTTGGAGAGTTTTCGAAGCAAACTGGTAAAAGAAGGCTTTGATGTAACGATATATGAACCGGAGAATTTCGAGACTGCAAAATTTGATGTCGGGACGTTTAAGAAAAGTTATGATCTCGTTATCTATATAGGAAATGTTGAGAATGCTTCCAATAAAGTGACCAATCGTCTTTCCTGGTACACATTCTGGGGAAACGGAAACAATGTTCCGTGGTTTGTTGCGGAACGTCCGGTGATGTTCATCAGCCTCGCAAATCCGTATCATCTGATAGATGTGCCGATGATCAAAACCTATATCAACGGATATTCTAACAGTGAGTATGTGATAGAAAGCGTTGTGGAAAAAATCATGGGAAGAAGTGCATTTACTGGTAAGAATCCAGTAGACCCGTTCTGTGGAAAAGAGTACTTGAAGTGGTAAGAGTGAGAGAAAAAAGTTATGGTGAAAAATTTAAAATTGTTGGATAAAGCGTTGCAGCTGTTACCGGAAGTAAAAGAAACGGTGGTTGAACCTCTGGATATAGCAGCTTTTTTAAAGCCTCTTAAAAAGGGAGATTCAGTTGAAATTGATTTTGGTCGACATCTTGTGGGGCACATAAAATTAAAGTTGGGGTATGTTCGTTCACATCCGGATGCTCCGGTATGGCTTCGTTTCTCGTTTGCAGAAAATAAAAAGGAATTCGAGGAACGGGTGGAAGATTATCAGGGCTGGATCTGTTCGGCATGGGTGCAGCAGGAACAGGTGCATATTGATCTTGTCCCGGGAGAATATTTTCTGCCCAGAAGATATTCGTTTCGTTACGTGAAAATCGAAGTGCTTGATGTCAGCTCTAAATTTGACCTGATTATTGAAGAGGCAAAAGCGGTTGCGTTGTCTTCAGCAGATGATAGCCGTTTATCCGCATATCATAGCGAGAATAAGGAATTGGAACAGCTTGATCGCATTGCCTGTAATACGCTGCATGATTGTATGCAGAAGGTATTTGAGGATGGACCAAAACGTGACCAGAGACTCTGGATGGGAGATCTTCGTCTGCAGGCACTTGCCAATTACGAGACTTATCAGATGAATGATATGGTAAAAGGATGTCTGTATCTGTTTGGGGCCTTACCGATGGAAAACGGTCAGGTTGGAGCCTGTGTATTCTTAGAGCCGGAGCCGGAAGTGGATGATACGAGTATGTTTGATTATTCACTTCTGTATGTTGTTGCTTTGTGGGATTATTATAAGCAGACAAAAGACAAGGAGGCGCTTCGTGACTTGTGGGAGACTGCAAGAACACAGATTTCGTTGGCGCAGAAACGAGTGGATAACGGCATTGTAAGAGACAGTGATGTGTTAGGATGGTGTTTTCTTGACTGGTCGCTAGAATTAAATAAGCAGGCGGGAGCACAGGGGGTTTTACTGTATGCGATGCAGAGTGCGATTGCAATTGCACAGGAATTAAGAGAAAATCGTGATGCAGAATGCTTAAAAGGAACTTATGAAGTCTATCGAAAGGCAGCAAAAGCATATTTTTACGATGAAAAGAAAGGACTTTTTGTCAGCGGAGAAAATAGACAGATTTCTTATGCAAGTCAGGTCTGGCTGATTCTTGGCGGTGTAGTCGATTCCGAAGAAGGTCTTCGGATTTTACATAATGTTGCAGCAGATAGGGAGGCTCTTGAGATGGTGACTCCGTATATGTATCACTACTATATTGAAGCATTGTTAAAATGCAACGCGGATGAGGAAGCACTTGCTGTTTTGACAGAGTATTGGGGTGGTATGGCGCGGCTTGGTGCAGATACATTCTGGGAGCTGTATAATCCGAAGAATCCGGATGAATCCCCGTACGGCGGAACTATTGTCAATAGTTATTGTCATGCATGGAGCTGTGCACCGGCCTATTTCTTGCGTAAATATTTTGGAGAAAATTAAATAGGAGGAACTATTTATGAAAAAAATTGGGAGCAAAGTGCTTTTAATGATGGTTCTGTTTGTTGTTATATTTGGACTAAATACGATAACTTCTGTAAGATCACAAAATCGTGTAAAACGGTCTGGATTAGAAATCACGGAGCAGTATATTCCAATTCAGACAGAAATATTTACGATTCAAAAAAGTATGGAACGAGGTCAGAAATACCTTAATATTATTAGTTTGTATGATAATGCAGAACTTCGTCAACAGCTTGAAGGTTCATTGGCAGAGGAAGTGTCAACTATTACTGAGAGCGAGAAGAAGATAGATGTGTATCTAAAAGATAATAACAATACAAAGTTAAAAGATGCAATTAAGAAATATGAAGAATTCCTTGATAAAGTGCTCTTGCAATTTTCAACAATACAGGAATATGTAGATACGGGGGATTTTGCGCAGGCAAGTATAGCACTTGGATCCGATTTCCAAAATCTTGTTAGAGATATGGGAGAGAAAACAGAAACGAATCTCACGGAAAATCTGGAAGGTGGAATTTCTGAACAGTCAAAGTTGTATAATCAGGCAGTTGATATGAATATTCAAGTGACGAAAATATTATTTGTTATATTTATAATGGTGTCGGTAGTGGTTCTTTTGATTATGAGGAGAACAGTAAGCAAACCGGCAAGTGCAGCCAGTTGTCAGTTAGATCATATTATTGATGATATTAACAAGAAAAAAGGAGATCTTACAAAACGCATTACAGTCCGTTCACATGATGAAATCGGTCAATTGTCAGAAGGTATTAATAATTTTATTATTCAATTACAGATGGTTATTCGTAAAGTTCACCACCAATCGGAGTCAATGCAGAATTCTCTTGGGGTGATGAATACAGAAGTGAACAGTTCCAGCGAAAATGTAAATTATATTGCTACGACGATGGAAGAAATTACGGCAAGTATGGAAGAAATAGCATCTTCAATTGAAGGGCTTATGAAGAATACACATGAGATATTGGAGTTTGTTAATAATGTAGGTGATCAGACGAAGGAAGGTGTTTCCATTTCTTCCGATATTAAAGCTTTGGCAATTGGCGTAAAAGAAGAAACTGAAAAGAAGAAAAATGAAATTTCAAATCTTATTAATGAAAAACAGAATGCTTTATTTTCTTCGATAGAGGCGAGCAGGCAGATTACAAATATAAATAATTTAACCAATGATATTCTTGATATTGCAAGTCAGACAAATCTTCTGGCTTTAAATGCATCTATTGAAGCTGCGCGTGCCGGAGAAGTAGGGAAAGGTTTTGCTGTTGTGGCTGAAGAAATTCGACAATTGGCTGAAAACAGTAAAAATACTGCAAATGATATTCAGAGTATTAGTGTAGAAGTGATATCGGCAGTAAATCAACTTATGGAGAATGCACAAAATCTTATGTACTTTGTACAAAATCGGATTATGAGTGATTACGTTGGATTTGAAGGTGCTACGGATACGTATTATGAGAAGGCAGAGCATATGGATTCTGTTATGGCTGTTTTTAACGATAATATTTCGGCATTACATAAGGTTATGGCTGAGATGAATAATGGAATCACCAACATATCAACGGTTGTGGAAGAAAATGCACAGGGAATTAGCAGTGCAACAGAAAATGTGTCTGATCTTGCAAATTCTATCACGAACATTCGACAACAAGCAACGGAAAACGTTGACTCTTCAAAACATCTTATGGAAGAAATGAATCGTTTTCAGAAAATTTAGGATCAGATTCAGGGAAAGATGGGAAACATGAGAAAAAAAATTGCGTTTCTTGCAGGTGCAATCAGTTTTGATAATCAGAATCGTGTGATCGACGGTGTATTAAGACGTGCTGCGGAATTCGATACGGATGTATTTATTTTTACATGCTTTGTGAACTATGATGAGTCGGAAGAAAACAAAGTCGGAGCATTTCAAATTATGGAACTTCCGGATCTTACTACCTACGATGGTGTGATCGTTATGAAAAATTCAATACAATATGAACCGGCTTCCAACTCGTTGATGAACCGGATAAAAGAGAGCAGGATTCCAGCGGTAAGTGTTGATGAATATATTGATGGAATGCATAATGTCGGAATATCGGATTACAATAGCCAGAAACGTATTGTAGAACATCTGATAAAGAAACATCATCTGACAAAAATCAATTATGTGTGCGGTATTCTGCAGGGCAAAGAAGGAATGGAACGTTATCGGGCATATAGGGATGCTATGGAAGAGCATGGCATTCCTGTTTGTGATTGTCAGGTTTACTGCGGAAATTATAATCGTGAAAGCGGAAGAAAAGCCATCGAATATTTTATGAAAAACCAGACGCCGCAGGCAATTGTATTTGCAAATGATGCGATGGCGATCGGCGGAATGGAGCGCTTGCAGCAGTATGGTTATGAAATCCCAAAAGATATCGTAGTAACCGGTTTTGACAATGATGAGCTGTCCGCATTTTATATTCCGTCTTTGACGACCGTTGATCGCAGACAGGAAATGCTCGGGGAAAAGGCGGTCGATCTGCTTTTTGATGCACAAAGTCATACATCTGTGAAATTGGAAACCCAGATTCTGTATCGGGAAAGCTGCGGATGTAACTGCCGGACACCAAAGTCGATCCGGGATCTTCGAGTGGAATATCAGAACCAATGCTTAAGCTATGAGGAGGCACTAGATGCGTTAAAAAGTATGGAACTCGATCTGACCGGGCTTGAGAGTGTGGAAGAATTGTGTTCGCGGTTAAAAAAATATGTTATCCGATCAGATATGAAAGAGTTTTATCTTTGCCTGTGTGATGAAAAAAAGTTGTTTGCGTATGATGACATAAAAACTAATATCAGAGAACAAGCGATTTGTGAGCACTATACCCAAAAGGTTCATATACCGCTTGCCTATCATGATAGAAAGTTTGACTCCTATGGAAAATTTCCGTCAAAGGAAATTTTGCCTTATGAAATGAGAAATAAATTACAGAAAACATTCTACATAGTGACACCAATTTATTATCAAAAAATATGTTATGGATATTGTGTCTCGGATGGAAGTGTCTTTGCGTTAAAAAGTGAGCTTGCATATTTATGGACGGTTAATATCAGTATGGCACTCGAAAATATTCGCAAATGGAAATGGATCAATCAGATGAATGAGAAGATCAACCGTATGTGGAAGTATGACATGCTGACACAGGTGTTCAATCGGAGTGGCTTTTTTTATTCCGCAAATGCGGTTGTTGAACGGATTAAAGGACAACATCGGCGGGCATTTATGATTTTTTTGGATATTGACGGTCTAAAGAGTGTCAATGATGGGTTAGGGCATGAGGTCGGCGATGCTTTCATACGCGAGATGGCAGATGTGATAAAGGCATCAGTTCCGAAGGATTGTCTGGTAATGCGTTATGGAGGTGATGAATTTGTGGTGTTTGGGAGTTGTACGAATGCCAAGCGGATGCAGATGATCGTAAGTAAGATAAAAAATACAATGGAAAAAGAAAATCAAAACGAGAAGAGAATCTACCAATTGTCTGCCAGTATCGGATGTTCCGTACATGCATCTGACGAGATTGATGATTTAAATCAGTTGATCGAATCGGCGGACAAGCGCATGTATGAAGAAAAGAAAGAAAAACATATGAGAAGATAATAAAGGCTATTCAGAAAATAAGGACAGTTTTTTAGTCTAATCAGAGGCTAAAAAGCTGTCCTTATTTTTGTTATCTTTTTGGTGTATCAGATAAGAGAAAAAGGGGGCAGACAATGGAAAACAGATATTATCTGGCGATTGATATCGGAGCGTCGAGTGGACGCCATATTCTTGCGCATAAGAAAGACGGGCGAATTGTCTTAGAGGAGATCTATCGGTTTCCAAACGGAATGCAGGAACATAACGGACATAAAGTGTGGAATGTGGATCAGCTTTTTGGGGAAATTCAAACCGGAATGAAGAAATGTGCGGATATAGGAAAGATTCCGTATAGTATGGGAATCGATACCTGGGCTGTAGATTTTGTATTGTTGGATGATCAGGGACAAAGAATTGGTGATGCCGTGGCATATCGTGATGCGAGAACGGATGGGATGGACAAGCAGGTATATGAGATTATTTCGGAAAATGATTTGTATGAAATTACGGGTATTCAAAAGCAGAAGTTTAATACGATCTATCAGCTAATGGCGCTTAAGCAGCAGAATCCGGAAAGCCTGGATAGGGCACAAAGTATGCTTATGATTCCGGATTATTTTAACTTTCTTTTGACGGGAAATAAGTTACAGGAATATACAAACGCGACAACAACACAGCTGGTTGATCCGAAAGCCAATGACTGGAACTGGGCATTGATTGATCGGCTGGGATATCCGAGAACCCTCTTTCAGACAATTATGATGGCGGGAAGCATTGTCGGAAACTTGGCGGATTCTATTCAGAAACAGGTAGGTTTTGAATGCAAAGTAGTCTTGCCGGCAACGCATGATACAGCTTCTGCAGTGATGGCAGTTCCATCCAAAGAGGAACAGCCACTTTATATCAGTTCCGGAACATGGTCATTGATGGGAACCGAATTGAAAGAAGCTGCCTGTGATGAGCAAAGCAGAAAGCATAACATGACGAATGAGGGCGGATACGATTATCGCTTCCGCTATCTTAAGAATATTATGGGACTCTGGATGATCCAGTCGGTGCGAAAGGAGATAGCCCCGGAACTTGGTTTTGGAGAGATCAGCGAACTTGCGTCAAAGCAGACGATTCCTTCTTTCGTTGATGCCAACGATCCGAGATTTCTTGCGCCGGAGCATATGACGAGCGAGGTGCAGAAAGCCTGTAAAGAGAGTGGACAGCAGGTGCCACATGGCATTGCGGAAGTTGCCTGTGTGATCTACAACAGTCTCGCAAAATGCTATGCCGATACAGCAAAGGAGATTGAGAAACTGACCGGAAAAACATACGACTGTATTCAGATCGTTGGTGGCGGTGCCAATGCGGATTATCTGAACAAACTGACCGCATTTTTCACGAAGAAGACAATCTATGCAGGACCGACGGAAGCGACTGCGATCGGTAATCTCTGTGCGCAGATGATCGCAGCGGGAGAATTAGAAAACTTAAAGGAGGCAAGACAATGTGTTTATGCTTCCTTCCCAATTCATAAATACGAAAAGTAAAGGAGAAGAGACATGACAAATTACGAAGCAGCAAGAGAAAAATATGCAGCACTCGGTGTGGATACCGACAAGGCGATCGAGACATTAAAGAAAGTTCCGGTATCGCTTCACTGCTGGCAGCTGGATGATGTGATCGGTTTTGACAATGACGGAGGACTTACTGGAGGCATTCAAACGACCGGTAATTATATGGGCCGTGCTAGAACGCCGGAACAGTTGATGGCAGATATGGAAGAAGCGATGAGACTGATGCCGGGAACCGCAAAATTAAACATACATGCATCTTATGCAATCTTTGCACCGGGGGAATTTGCAGACAGAGATGCGCTTGAACCAAAGCATTTTGCTAAATGGGTAGAATTTGCCAAGAAGCATCATATGGGTATCGATTTTAATCCGACCTTTTTCTCACACGAGAAAGTAAAGGACGGTCAGACACTTTCGAGTCCGGACGAGGAGACAAGACGTTTCTGGATCAATCACGGAAAGGCATGCATCCGCATCTCGGAATATTTTGCAAAAGAGACCGGAATGCCTTGCGTTATGAACATCTGGACCGGTGATGGATTTAAAGATGTTCCGGCAGACCGTATGGGACCTCGTATGCGATACAAGGATTCCATCGAGCAGATCTTATCGGAGCCATACGATCATAACCTCGTAAAGCCTTGTGTGGAGTCAAAAGTTTTCGGTATAGGTGTGGAGTCTTACACAGTCGGATCGGCTGAGTTTACACTTAGTTTTGCTGCTTTACATGACGGCTGTATGCCACTTATGGACAACGGACATTATCATCCACTGGAGTATGTATCTGACAAGATTCCGGCAATGCTCTGCTTTTATCCGGAATTTGCATTGCATATCACAAGAGGTGTGCGCTGGGATTCCGATCATGTGCTGATTCTTGATGATGAGACGAAGGAGATGGCAAAAGAAATTGTAAGAGATAATGCGCTTGACCGTGTCTATATGGCTTTGGACTATTTTGATGCAAGTATCAACCGTGTTTCGGCACTTGCAACAGGATTTCGAAGCTGGCAGAAAGCCCTTCTTATAGCTTTATGTACACCGAATGCAATGCTCAAAGCGCTTCAGGATACGAATCAGATGAGCAAACTTATGGTTATGAATGAGGCGGTGAAGATGTTGCCGATCGGTGAGATATGGGATGAGTACTTAAGACGTGAGGGCGTCGTTGATGATCTTCATTTCTATGATGAAATCGAAAAGTATGAGAACGAAGTATTGGAAAAGAGAAATTAAAAAAGAATAGAAAAGAGGAATTATAATTATGAATTTTTTAGATGCAGAATTTGTACAGGAATTTATCCGCATGGCGAATGACGGATGGGAGCAGGGATGGCATGAGAGAAATGGTGGAAACCTTTCTTATCGTGTAAAACCGGAAGAAGTAGAATTGATAAAAGAGAATTTTAAGGCGAAGGAATGGCAGCCAATTGGCACAAGTGTACCGAATCTTGCCGGCGAGTTTTTTCTGGTTACGGGAAGCGGTAAGTATTTCCGCAATGTGATCATTAAGCCGGAAGATTCCATCTGCATGATTGAACTGGACGAAAAAGGTGAAAATTACCGTATTGTCTGGGGGCTGGTCAATGGAGGCAGACCGACTTCCGAGCTTCCGAGTCATTTGATGAATCTCGAAGTAAAAAAACTTCAAAATCCAAATTACCGCGTGGTCTATCATGCACATACCACCAATATTATCGCACTCACATTTGTACTTCCACTCGAAGATAAAGTGTTTACGAGAGAACTGTGGGAGATGGCAACGGAGTGTCCGGTTGTTTTTCCGGACGGTGTCGGTGTTGTTCCGTGGATGGTTCCGGGAGGAAGAGAGATCGCGGTTGCAACAAGTGAACTGATGAAAAAGTATGATCTGGCCATTTGGGCACATCACGGAATGTTCGCAGCAGGCGAAGATTTTGATCTGACATTCGGTCTGATGCACACCGCTGAGAAATCGGCAGAAATTCTTGTGAAGATGTTATCCATGAGACCGGATAAGCTTCAGACGATCACTCCGGACAATTTCCGGGATCTGGCAAAAGATTTTAACGTTACATTGCCGGAAGAATTTCTTTACGAAAAATAAACAAGAAAAAATTGGCAGTGAAGCTGTTGCATCGTAGCCTCACTGCCAATTTTTATTGTGATTAAACGTTATTGTCTGTAAAAATCAATAATCCGGTCAAGCCTTGCGGTCATGTTGGAAAGGAGCGCATCTAAAATTGTGATAGCTGTCATTGCCTCAACAACGACTACTGCACGCGGAACGATAATCGGATCGTGTCGTCCTTTGATACTGATCTCAATTTCTTTTCCGTCTTTGTTGACGGTCTGCTGTGTTGCTGCAATGGACGGTGTCGGTTTGACAGCTGCGCGGAAAAATAACAGAGAGCCATCACTCATGCCACCGAGCGTGCCACCGGAATAATTGGTTCTCTTGGAGATGTGTCCATTCTCCATGCAAAATGCATCGTTGTTGGTTAGTCCGGTAGCGGTAGCTGCACCAAATCCGGCTCCGATTTCAAAGCCCTTTACGGCACCGATCGAGAGGATTGCTTTTGCCAGATTCGCATCGAGTTTTTCAAAAACGGGATCACCGAGTCCGACGGGAAGCCCCAAAATCTGACATTCGATGATGCCACCGCTGGAGTTTTGTTCCTGTAAACATTTTTCGAGATATGCGCTGGCTTTTGCTGCGGCTGTTGCATCCGGCATATACAGCTTGTTTTTTGAAATTTCTGCGGGATCAAACCGGGCAGGATCAATGGACACCGGACCGATTGCCTGACTGTAGGCAAGTATGGAGATGTTCATCTGCTCTAAAATTTTGATCGCAATTGCACCGCCGGCAACGCGTCCGATCGTTTCGCGCCCCGAGGAGCGTCCGCCGCCGCGGTAATCACGAAATCCGTATTTTTCGTCAAAACAGAAATCAGCATGTCCCGGTCGGTAGTAGGAGGCAATTTCACTGTAATCGGCAGAGTGCTGGTCCTTGTTCCAGACCATCATGGAAATCGGGGTACCGGTTGTTTTTCCCTCAAAGACACCGGATAAGATTTCTACCGTGTCACTTTCCCTGCGCTGTGTGGTAAATTTGGACTGGCCGGGTTTACGCCGGTCTAAAAATTTCTGGATATCTTCTTCACAGAGGCTGAGTCCGGCAGGACAGCCATCCACAACAACACCGATGCCTTTGCCGTGGGATTCCCCCCATGTGGCGATACGAAATAAATTGCCAAATGATGAGCCTGCCATAAATGCCTCCTTAAAAACGTTAATATTCTAAGAGATATTATAAAAAACATCGCATTGAATAGTCAAGAGAGATATGGTAATATTTAAAGGAAATAGACATAAAAAAGAGGGGGAACATATGGAATTTAACGCAGTATATCATCAGGCGAGTGACAATTACTGTTATCCGCTGAATGAGGATGAGCTGATTATCAATATAAAAACGGGCTACGATGTAAAATCGGTATCCATTATACTCGGAGATCCGTTTGCCGCGGGAATATTAGGCGGTGGGGAGCACTGGGATGGAAAAAAGGAGCCGATCATATATAAAAAGCGGTTAAAAAATCAGATCTGGTGGACCACAACCGTGCGTCCGGAGTACAAGCGTCTGAAGTATTATTTTGAACTTCAGACAGAGGAGGAAAGCTGGTTTTATTTTGAAGACGGGTTTGTCAGCAGCGAACAGATGCATCTGGAGGGCAGAAGCCGTCAGTGCTTTGTTTTCCCGTGGATGAATCCCTGTGATGTACCGCGTACCCCGGCATGGGTCAATGATACCGTATGGTATCAGATTTTCCCGGATCGTTTCTGCAACGGAGATCCTTCCAATGATCCTGAGAATGTGGTTTTGTGGAGAGAGCATGGAAGCGTGACCAATGAGGAATGTTTCGGAGGAGATCTGGCGGGGATTACAGACAAGCTGGATTATCTGCAGAATCTGGGAATCAACGGTCTGTATCTGACACCGATCAACGAAGCTCCGTCAAATCACAAATATGATACCACGGATTATGAGAATATCGATCCGCAGTACGGCACTCTGGAAACGTTTCAGGAGTTGCTGACGGCCTGTCATGACCGTGGAATCCGTGTGATCCTGGATCTGGCAATGAATCATTCTTCCAGCAGCCATCCCTGGTTCCAACAGGCTGCGGAGTATCTGAAGAGCCTGCCGGAAGGGGCGGAACCGGATAGTTCCGAATGCCCGTACATGGATTATTACCATTTTTCCAGAGAATACCAGGGCGGGTATGCGCAGCTGGATGGAACGGCCTGGTATTATGAAGCGAGATTCTGGGACGGAATGCCGGATCTGAATCTGGAGAATGAGACGGTACGCCGGGAATTTGAGCAGATCGCGGACTTCTGGCTGGATATGGGTGTGGATGGCTTCCGACTGGATGCGGTGAAAGAGTATGTTACCGGATCCACAGAGGACAATGTGGAAATTCTAAGCTGGTTCGCGGATTATGTTCATGGCAAAGATCCGGAGAATTATCTGGTGTGTGAATGCTGGACGGATCAGAATACCTATGCCAAATATTATGAGAGCGGCGTGGACAGCATGTTTGATTTTGCTTTTGCCGACAAGTCCGGTATCATTGCCAATGTGATGAACGGTAAGGCATCGGCAACATCTTATGCAAAGAATCTGGACACAGAGCAGGGCATGTATGCGCA